>JFJP01024488.1_pt1 | contig 19689 bp, 19 predicted proteins | sample 431651 | NCBI WGS metagenome assembly JFJP01 (sample SAMN02602958, study PRJNA72255) | Microbial mat metagenome, whole genome shotgun sequencing project. | biome: fresh water; feature: sink hole; material: water; isolation source: purple microbial (photo- and chemosynthetic) mats found in...
GAAGTTTAAAGCGCTTCAGTGAAACAGGACGGGAATTTTAGCGGAAAGTTTAGGAGTTGTCAAGAGGGTTTTGGGGGAAAGTTTAAAAAGTTTAAAAAAAGTGACGAGAAAGCCGTATTTATAGGGGTTTATTTTCCTAAACAAAAATTTTTAAACATCGAATCAAGCATCTCTTCATTGTCATATGGCTTTGTAATTGAAGAAATATGGATAATTGCCTCTTTGATATGGTAAGAAAAAAACTCAAGTTCAAGAGTATCCAAAAACAAAAGCGAGCTAGAAACCTCATTGGATGCAGAAGTTGCAGCCTCTATCTGTCTTTTATTAATAAGAATATCGCCCTCATAGTCGTATGACTCTTCCAAAATACGCTCTAGTGCTTTATATATAGTTACAGGATTTTCATTTTTACTATATTGTATAGTGTGGAAATTTTCCAAAACTGCCCTATCTATATGAATGTCCAAATCAGACTTTGTCAAAACTACGATAATTTTTTTATTCTTATCGGAATTTATAAGCCTTATTATCTCCTCATCTTCTTCGTCAAGCTCTCTTGAGGAGTCAAACAGAGCCAAAACAATCTCCGCATCGTTAAAAGCTTTGATGGAGTATTCGATTCCTATGCGCTCTATTTCGTCTTCCGTCTTTCTAATTCCGGCGGTATCGACCAGTCTTATCGCAAAACCTCCTATTTTTATCTGCTCTTCTATCGTATCTCTCGTCGTTCCAGCAATATGGCTTACTATGGCTCTTTCAAAATTTAGTATTTTATTTAGAAGAGAGCTTTTGCCGACATTCGGCTTTCCTATAATGCTTACTTTAAAGCCTTGAAATAGCCCCTCTCTCGCAACGCTAGCTTTTACGGTGTATTCAAGCGTATCGGCTATTTTTGCTATTTTGTTTTTGAGTCTATCTATGGTGTCCTCCGGCAAATCTTCATCTGCATAATCTATACACGCTTCACTAAACGAAAGCGCATCTACAAGAGAAGAGCGCATCTCATTCACCATGACACCAAGCGAGCCTTGCAGGTGTTTTGCTAAATATTTAGCTGATTTTTCGCTGTTTGCATTTATGAGAGCATTGATTGCTTCCGCTTGGTCTATGCTAAGCTTGGAATTTAGCACAGCAAGTTTTGTAAACTCTCCCGGCTCGGCGAGCCTCGCTCCACACTCCAAACACCTAGACAGAATAAGTGAGGCCGACATAACGCCACCATGACACTGGAGTTCGACTATATCTTCGCCGTTGTAGCTATTTGGGCCTTTGAAATAAATGATAATTACGGAGTCTATCGGATTGTTCGAAGCGTCGTATATATATGAGAGAGTTGCGTTTCTGGGAGTTATGTACTCTTTTTTTGAGAGAGTGAGAGCCGTATTGTAGGCATCTTTGCCGCAAAGCCTGACAATAGAGATAGCCCCCTCTTTAGATGCGGAGGCTATTGCGCATATTGTTTCATCTAACATTTTGTTTTGTATAAAACTCGTTTACTATAATGTATTTACTTCCATCGTCATTTGTTTTGACGCCAACATAGAGGTCGGTGAACTCTTCTCTTAGGACTTTAAGCGCAATCTGAATAAGTACGCCGTCAAGGACTTTTGTCTGCCCTCTTCTAGTCTCCCTTATATGTTCGATAAGTGGTTCCAGATAGCTCTCTATCATATCTTCTTGATTTCTCAAAAATTCTGCTATTTCAAGTCTAATCAATAAATCATATTTTGAATTCACCCAATTAAAAATAAGATAACTGAGTGCCTTGTATCTATAGCCCTCTTTACCTATAAGAAGAGCGCTATCCGGACCGCTAAATGTAACAAGGACCGTATCTTCCGAAAACGGTTCCACTTTTACAAAATCCAGCTCGAAACATGAGTAGGCAAAAAGTTTGTTTATGTCTGCCTCTATCTCTTCGCAAATTTCCGAAATATCTTTCTTTTCCCGAAAGAAGTTATCTTCTATTTTGCTTTTTGACATATAGTCATCTTTTTTTGCAATAGCAATGTCAGGTTTCGGTTCAACATGCTTATCAATTTGCAGTTGTTCGCTCTCTTGAACTTGAATCTTTTGCTCTTGCCTTACTTGTTTTGGTTGTTGTTTGATTTCTAGTCTAGCACTATCCGTAGGTTGTTTTTTTACAGCCTCTTTTTGCATAGCAACCAAAATAGCTTTTTTACGCCCTATTCCAAGAAATCCATTTGATGGATATTGCGTTATCTCGTACTCAATCTCGGTAATCGAACAACCGAGCTGCTCAGAGGCAAGCGTGTATGCTTCCTCTAAACTCCAGGCCTCAATCTTTATCATGATGCTCACGCTTTAGCTCTTTTTGTCTGTCAAGTATCTTATTTACCGCAAATTGCTGTGCGATAGATAGAAGATTATTTACAAACCAGTATAGCGTAAGGCCTGCGGCAAAAGCTAAGAAAAAGAATGTAAACACAACAGGTAAATATTTAAATATCTTTTCTTGAAGTGGATCTGTAAAATTTGTCGGTGTTATTCTTTGTTGCAAAAACATAGTAGCACCCATTAAGAGCGGTAAAATATAATATTGATCCATTAGAGATAAGTCATGTATCCATAAAATCCATGGAGCGCCTTTTAGCTCTATCGCATTTAAAAGCACTCTATAGATTGCAAAGAAAACAGGTATCTGAAGCAGTAATGGTAGACAACCGCCAAGAGGATTTGCACCGTGTTTTTTATATAAATCCATCATATGGATATTAAGTTTTTGTGGATCGCCCTTATACTTCTCTCTAAGCTCTGTAAGTTTTGGCGCAAGATCCTTGAGCTTACTCATTGACACCATACCCTTAAAAGTAAGCGGGAATAGAATAAGCCTTATGAGAATAGTCAAAATAACGATCGCCCAACCCCAGTTGCCCACTTCACTTTCTATCCACTCAAGAGCGGTAAACATAGGATTTGCGATAAAAGTGAAAAAGCCGTATTCAACAACGCCTGTAAGCCTAGGATCTATCGCCCTTAGCGTGTCTACATATTTAGGTCCTACATATCCGCCAAGCTCTATCTCTTTTTTTGCCTCTACATACGGAGTAGCATTTTTATGAATATCGGCTACCGCTATTACGGACATAGGTGTTTTAAAGCTATACAATACAGAAGAGTAGTATCTGTCAACCGTAGCAACGGCATGAATTTTAGAGTGCGTTTCGTCCGCTTTCAAATCTCCGTCTTCGATAGTCTTTACGGTCTCTTCGGAGTCAAGAAATAAAGCGCCTTTAAATGCAAAACTATCCGCAAGCACATCCGGTCTGAAGCCGGTTGTTACGAAAAACGGAATGTCCTTGCTTGTTGTTATCTTGACACTATACGCACCGCTTGGCTGAAACACTATCTGCTTTGTCACATTAATATCAAGTACTTCTTGCGTAAGCGTCAAAGTTTTTGAGCCGCTAACCGCATCAATAACCGGTGTAGAAGCTGTATATGTGGCTTTTGCCGCGGCTTCTTCAAGCCCTCTATCTGAAAACTTAATTGAAAGAGGTTTTGTTTTTAGCTCGGCAAATAGCTTAACGGCATTACCATGGTCATCTTTAAACTTTTCACCCTTCATTACAACCTGGGATATGGTACCGTCAGAACCTATTAACAATTCAGACTCTCTCAGCTTGACGGTAGATATAACACTGCCGGAAGTTGTTTTGTTCTGTACTGCGGAAGATGTGCCGGAGATATTTGAATCTTGAATTTTAGCAGAAGCTGTTAGCGTCTGTGCCGTCTCTTGTTTCGTTGCATTGATTTCAGGACGAAACTTGCTAGCTACAAAAACTTCATAACCTATAAAAAAAACTGCTGATAGAGCTGTTGCTAGGACTAGCCTTTTTGTGGAGGAGAGATTTTCGAGCATTGATTTTACCTTGACCGTTGTAATTTGTCTTGAGCTTTAGGAGCCTGAATAAAAAAGAGTGAGTGAGCGTTTTGCATCTTCATAAAGCTTTTTAAACTCAGCACTACTTGCGTTTTGTTTTGCCACAAGTAGATAGAAGCCCTCTTTTAAAGACGACTGCTCGGCTCTAAAAATAGCTCTCAATCTTCTTTTTATTTTGTTTCGCATTACGGCTTTCGCCACTTTCTTTGAAACAGTATAACCCACCATCCGCTCTTTTGAAGGCATATACATAAGTATAACCGTGTCGGAATGGTAGGCTTTTGACTTATTATAAACCTTATTAAAAAGCTCGGAGTCTTTAATATGGCTAAACGGTGTTATACGGCGAGCCTTGCTCTACCTTTTGCTCTTCTTCTAGCTATTACTTTTCTACCGTTTTTTGTAGCCATTCTAGCTCTGAAACCGTGTGTTCTTTTTCTTGATACTTTACTTGGTTGGTATGTTCTTTTCACCTTAGATGCCTTTTAAAATTTTTAGAATTTAAGGTCGCAATTATACGCAGGTTTACTTAAAAATTGCGTTACGGGTTTACTGCGACCTTTATATCTGCGTCTTCCACGGTAAACAATACCCTGTCGCCCTCTCGTATCTTGTCTTCAAGTATGAGCTCCGCCAAACTATCTTCCACTATATCATATAGTGCCCGTTTCAGAGGTCTTGCGCCGTAACTTGGGTCAAACCCCGCATTTGCAACAAACTGTTTTGCCTCAGGAGAGAGTTCTATCGTTATATCTCTCTCTTTGAGTTTTGCCTGTATGCCGCCCAACATATTGTCGACTATTCTCGATATTTGCGCTAGCCCAAGCGGATTGAAAACCACCACATCGTCAAGTCTATTTAAAAACTCAGGTCTAAAATGAGTCTTTAGCTCTTCCCAAACGGCGGCTTCTCTCTCTTTTTCGTCCGCGATATTCATAATTTTTGCGGAGGCTATATTTGATGTTAGTATGATTATCGTATTTTTAAAATCTATCGTCACGCCCTTATTGTCCGTAAGTCTTCCGTCGTCAAGCACTTGAAGGAGCATATTAAACACATCTGGATGAGCCTTTTCTATCTCATCAAACAACACTACACTATACGGCTTTCTTCGCACGGCTTCAGTCAGTTGCCCACCCTCTTCATATCCTACATAGCCCGGAGGTGCGCCTACTAGCCTCGATGCAGCGTGTTTTTCCATGTATTCGCTCATATCAAGGCGTATCATCGACTTTTCAGAATCAAACAAAAATCTTGCAAGACTCTTTGCCGTCTCCGTCTTACCGACGCCAGTAGGTCCCAAAAACAGAAAGCTTCCTATCGGACGGTTCGTATCGGAGAGTCCCGCTTTATTTCTTTTTATTGCCCTAGCTACTGCCCTTACGGCGTTTTCTTGTCCGATTACCTCTTTTTTTAGAGTATCTTCAATGTGCAGTATCTTATCTTTTTCGCTTTGCAACATTTTGGATATTGAGATGCCGGTCCATTTGGATATGACAGCGGCTACCGACTCCTCGTCTACGCTATTTTTGAGAAGCACCCCCTCCTCTTCCATTCTCTTCCATCTATTTTCCAGCTCTTCAAGCTCTTTTTGAAGATTTGGTACGCTTCCGTACTCTATCTCTGCTGCCTTGTTAAAGTTCGCCTCTCTTTTGGCTATCTCCGCCTCTCTTTTGGCGTCCTCTATTTTTGATTTTGTTTTTGCTATATCGCTAAATACTCTTTTTTCCTCGTCAAACTTACCTTCAAGCGCTCTTTTTTGCTCCTCAAGGTCGGCAAGTTCTTTACGCAAATCCCTTAACCTTGCATCGTTTTTCTCTAGCTTTTCAAATTTGAGAGCCTCTTTTTCTACATTCAGCCTAGAAATCTCCCTTTTTGCCTTATCAAGTTCCGCCGGCTCGGATTCTATCTGCATTTTTAGTCCAGCCGCCGCCTCGTCTATGAGGTCTATCGCCTTATCCGGCAAAAATCTATCGGTAATATATCTGCTTGAGAGCTTGACCGCCGACACTAGGGCGCTATCTTGTATCGTTATGTTGTGATGCGCCTCAAGAGAGTCTCTGATGCCCCGCATGATGGATATAGCTTCGTTTTGGCTAGGCTCATTAATGGTTACGGGCTGAAAACGCCTCTGCATTGCGGCATCTTTTTCAAAGTACTTTCTATACTCTTTTAGCGTCGTAGCCCCAATCGTACGGAGCTCACCTCTGGCAAGAGCGGGTTTGAGCAAATTTGCGGCGTCCATTGAACCCTCACTTGCTCCTGCGCCTATAATGGTGTGTATTTCATCGATAAAAAGTATGATATTTTTATCTTTTTGTACCTCTTCGATAACCGCTTTTAGCCTATCTTCAAACTCGCCCCTATATTTTGCACCCGCTATCAGGCTGCCCATATCAAGAGCTATCAGCTTTTTGTTTTGAAGGCTTGTCGGCACATCACCCCTTACTATCCGCTGAGCCAATCCCTCTACTATAGCCGTCTTACCGACACCCGGTTCGCCTAGAAGTATCGGATTGTTTTTGGATTTTCGGATGAGGATTTGCATCGTTCTGCTTACCTCTTCATCTCTACCGATTACTGGATCAAGCTTACCCTCTGCCGCTCTTTGCGTAAGGTCTATACCGTACTTTGAGAGAGACTCTAGCTTTTCATCTGCGCTTTGAGAGTCTATCTTGCGCCCCGCACGAGAGGCTTCAAGATTTTTTTTGAGCTCCATTAGGTCTACATACTTGCCAATACTCTCTTTAAAAAATGACTCGTTTAGGTTTGCTATTATCCAGCTATCGACGGCTATGTAGCTATCTCCGTTTTTGACAGAAAACCCTTCTGCCGCTTCAAGCGTCCTATGTAAATTTCTTGATACTTTGATATTTTCTTTTGACACGGTGGAGACTTTCGGAAATTTATCGACGGCGCTTTTTAGCTCCAGCTCTAAAGCGGCTTTATCTGCCGATGCCCTGTTTAGGGCTTGATTAAGAACCGAATCTGTATTTGTCACCAGCCCCCATACTACATGCAAAGGCTCTATCTCTTGATTTTTACTATGAAGCGCAAGACTCAGCCCAGACTCGACGGCTTCGGTCATTTGGTGTGTTAATTTTTCAAATAGGCTCATAAAATGCTCCTTATAATTTATTTGATTTTACGGTGAAAATTTTACAACTTTGAGCGTACTATTGTCAAGTCTAAAACCAAAACAATTAGGCGGCGGTAAAAGGGAAAAAATTGTATCATTGCGGCAAATTTCACACTTTAAACCCCTAAGGAAACCCACAAAAGTGAAGAATAAAAAGTTTATGGCGCTCGGCGCATTGAGCGCAGTTTTTGCCGGTTTGTTTATCTATAATACTTCCCTAAATGCCTTACAGCCTAGCGGCGACGCTCCACAAGACACCAAGCTTGCCTCATTCGCCAAGTTTACTAAGGTTGTCGGAACAATACAAAAGTATTATGTCGATGAACTCACAATAGAGGACATCATCAAAAAATCGCTTCAAGGTCTTTTGGCAAATCTAGATGCGCACTCCGGTTACTTGGATGAAAAACAGTATAAAGACTTAAAAGTCGAAACCGAGGGCGAGTTTGGAGGACTAGGCATTACGGTTGGTATGAAAAACGGCGCATTAACGGTCATAGCTCCAATAGAGGGCACTCCGGCATACAAAGCGGGTATCCAATCGGGCGACATTATCCTCAAAATCAACGACAAATCTACTATCAACATGACGATAGATGAAGCTGTCAACATAATGAGAGGTAAGCCGAAAACAAAAATAGAGCTTACAATCGTCAGAAAATCTGAAGCCAAACCATTCAAAACGGCTATCATCAGAGACATTATAAACATCCAATCAGTGTACGGAAAGAGACTAGACGGCGACATCGCATACATCAGAGTCACCTCATTTGATAAAAAAGTAGTAGATTCAGTAAAAAAAGAGCTTGAAAAAATCAAAAATCCTAAAGGCATAGTCCTCGACCTTAGAAACAATCCGGGCGGACTGCTTGACCAAGCGGTAGGGCTAACCGATATGTTCGTCGAAAAAGGCATTATCGTCTCTCAAAAAGGTAGAGTTGCCGATGAAAATATAGTGTACGATGCAAGCGGGAAAGCGGAATACAAAGGCATACCGATGACGGTGCTAATCAACGGCGGGAGTGCATCTGCCAGTGAAATCGTAAGCGGAAGTCTACAGGACAACAAAAGAGCTGTCGTAGTCGGTGAAAAAAGCTTTGGCAAAGGAAGCGTACAGGTTGTACTTCCAATAGATAAAAACGACGCTATCAGACTAACAATCGCTAGATATTACCTCCCAAGCGGAAGAACGATACAAGCCGTAGGAGTAACCCCCGATGTGCCTGTGATGGCGGGTATCGTAAAAGACAATGGAGACGACAACTTTAGCGTCAAAGAGGCGGATCTCAAGCAGCACCTTGCCGGAGAGTTAGAAAAACTAGAAAAAGAAAAACCTGCCGACAAACCGACGGGTGAAAAAACGATGAAATCTAAAAAAGAGGAGGCTCTTAGTGATGAGAACATGGCAAAAGACCTTCAGCTTCAAACAGCTCTGGGTATCGTTAAAGCGCTTATAATTACAAAAAAGTAAAGGAACAATTAATGAACAAAACTGAACTTTTATACGAAGGTAAAGGTAAAAAAATCTTTAAAACAGACGATGAAAACATTTTTATCGCAGAGTTTAAGGACGATTTGACCGCTTTTAACGCTCTTAAAAAAGGGAGTGAAGAGGGCAAAGGTGCCCTAAACTGTAAAATATCAAAAGAGCTTTTTGACCTGCTTGAAGCAAACGGTATCAAAACACACATGATAAAAGTGCTTTCCGACAACGAAATGGCAATCAAAAAAGTGTCTATTATTCCCATAGAAGTAGTCACTAGAAATATAGCCACCGGAAGCCTTACGAAAAGACTTGCGATAGAAGAAGGTAAAAAGCTTGACTTTACGCTTGTTGAGTTCTACTACAAAGACGACGCTTTGGGTGACCCTATCATCAACGACGAGCATGCACTCTTGATGAAACTCGTAGACAAAAAAGAGGATTTGGAAACGCTAAAAGCGATGGCGAGAAAAGTAAACGATATTCTCTTTAAGTTTTTTGATGACAAGGGACTTATTCTTGTGGATTTCAAACTTGAATTTGGCAAAGACGCAAACGGCGAAATACTGCTAGCAGACGAGATAAGCCCTGATAGCTGTAGGTTTTGGGATAAAGAGACACTTGAAAAGCTAGATAAAGATAGATTCAGACAAGACCTCGGCTCAGTGCGCGCCGGATATGAAAAAGTCCTAGAAAAAATATTGAAGTAAGGAAAAAGATTGAAAGCTATAGTAAATATTTATCTAAAAGAAGGCGTACTGGACCCTCAGGGCAAAGCGGTACACCATGCGCTATCCACTATGGGTTTTGGTGGCGTAAGCGATGTTAGAATGGGCAAACAAGTTATTTTGGAGCTAAAAGAAACTGACGAAGCAAAAGCAAGAGCTGAAGTTGAAAAAATGTGCGAAACACTACTGGCTAATACGGTTATCGAAAACTACACATTTGAGCTAGCAAAATGAGTATAGCCGTACTCTTTTTCCCAGGCACAAACTGCGAGCAAGATACAAAATATGCTGTTGAAAAACTGGGGCACAAAGCAACCGTAATATGGCACAAAGACGCCTCTCTACCAGCAGGCACAGATGCCGTTATCGTTCCTGGTGGATTTAGCTATGGCGACTATCTTAGAAGCGGCGCTATCGCTAGATTTTCTCCTATTATGCAAGATGTTGCGAAGTTTGCGCAAAACGGCGGTAAAGTACTCGGTATTTGCAACGGTTTTCAGATACTTCTTGAAGCCGGACTACTACCGGGAGCTATGAAAAGAAACGAAAACCTGCACTTTATTAGCAAATTTGCAAATCTCAAAGTCGTCTCAAACGATAATCCGTTTTTATCACTTACGAGCAACGGTGAACTACTCAATATGCCTGTGGCTCATGCAGATGGCAACTATACGATAGACGATGAAATGCTAAAGAAAATGTACGACAACAGTCAAGTACTTCTAAAATATGCGGATGAGAGTGGCAATGAACTAAACCTAAACGGTTCTACCGATTGCATAGCCGGTGTTTGTAATGCGCAAAAAACGGTATTTGGGCTTATGCCACATCCAGAGAGGGCTTGCGAGGGTTCACTTCTTAGCGAGGATGGCTCCAAGCTTCTAAAAGGCTTTCTTGGTTCGCTATAGCCATGTTTAAATTTGCGCTTATCTGGCTAGTTTTGTGCGCCTGTGAACTTACGGCGCAAATTGAGCTCTTTAGCGCAAAATCAAAAGAACAACTTTATCTCTTTACCAAAAACTATCATTTAACAACAAAGCTAGCGGACAAACTACTGGAGTTTAACTCCGGCTTTCCGCTGGAAATAGTTGTAATAGGCAAAACGGCAAATACCGTGGACGCCTATATATTAACCCCAAAAAATCAAAATATGCGACTCAGCATCACGCAAAGCGGCGGTTATCAAAAAATATCCATTAAGACAACACAAGAAAAGTTTGCAGAAAAATACACAGTTCAAAAATACAACTCAAACACCGACAATAATTTAGAAACAAGCAATGAAAATAAAAAATTTATTCGGGCAGCTATGGATATATTTTTGAAAAATGCCGGAAAGCGGCTGCAAAGCATATCGACACTATCAAAAAGCACGATATTCGGCAATATCAGAATGCCCCTTGAAACAAAAGCATTAATGCTGGAGGGCGATGGCGTATATATGTTTGCTTTTGTGTACAACGGAGAACTCTATGACAAAAACGGTATGTTATTATCAGGTATTGCCCCATCTATGCCGGTTGATTTTGATAGGGTTTCCGATTTTTATTCTGCAAGCAGACTACACCCGATACTAAATTATTTCAGAGCACATGAAGGCGTAGATCTTGTCGCCAAATATGGAACGCCAGTAGTATCGGTGCTTGAAGGATATATAAGCGAGCTTGGCTATAGCCCAAATATCGGAAATTATGTTAGAATAGCACATCAAAACGGCTTTGAAAGCATCTATGGGCATCTGAGTAAAATAAGAGGCGATTTATCTGTCGGCAAAAAAGTAGAACAAAAAGAGACAATAGCTCTTGTTGGACAAACAGGACTCGCAACAGGTCCGCATCTACATTTTGGCGTCAAGAAAGACGGGCACTATATAAATCCTGCTATTTTTTTTAGAAAGCAAGAGCGCAGAATTTACGACCAAGAATTTTTTGCTTTCACCAAAAGCACAAAAGAAAAGTTTTTAAAAAAATCAATAACATCGGAGAATATATAATTGAAAATTAAACAGATTTTTCTTTTTATTGTTATTTTTTTGAGTGGACTTTGCTTTGGAGCGGGTAACTCAAATACTACGGCGCCGATGATACCAGCAGAGCAAACACTACTGGTATCTTATGAAAAAACTCCATCAGTCATTTATAAAAATGAAATTTTTGAGGTGCGTTTGAAGGCTCTTGTCAGCTCCAGCCAACTTGGAGTTTTGAAAACTACATTAGCCAACCAGTCCGGTGTGAAGCTTCTAAACTCAAACTATAAATGGAAAGCCGGCGACGACGGCTCTTTTACTCTCTCTCTTTTTTTTAAAACAATGGATACGGCTGTAAGACTACCGGATATACAAACGGTATTTGCAGTTGACAATATAGATAAGGAATCAGCCCTACTTGAAGGTTTATCGCTTGAGGCGGGGAGCGTAAATCCAAGTTCAAAATTTTGCGGAGTAATAGCATCTTCTTTGGGGATAACTAACTACAAAATAGACGGCTATGACACATCAAATAATATCTTAGCCATAGATGTGTCCGCAAAATACGCAAATTTGGAAGATTTTAAACTTCAAAATATCGCCATACAAGGTGCAAACTCAATAAAAAACGGATACGAAAACGGAAAAATGTTTTACTATCTAATCATTCCAAACAGCCAAAAAACGCTTGAATTTGAATACTTTGACAAAAACAAAGCAAATATGCAAACAGTATCAGTTGCGCTAGATCTGTCAAAAATAGAGGATACGGTAAGCACACAAACCGATCTTCAGCCGAAAAATTCTGATAAAGCTCTATATGTTTTTTTAACCGTTGCCGTTATAGCAACGATACTGTATGGAATATATTATTTTAGAAGAGAAAAAATATTTTTGTTTTTGATTGTTGCTACCGTGGTAGCAGGAGTACTGTTTTTGTTTATTCCGAATGAGCAAGTAAAAATCAAAAAAAATGCGGTCGTCTACCTGTTGCCGACCGAAAACTCCACGCCGTTTTTTAAAGCGGAAGCAGATATGCCGGTGGAAAAACTAAAAGAGAGTGAAGGCTACATCAAAGTAAAACTAAATGACGGAAAAATAGGCTGGGTAAAAGGAGATAATATTGTCAGCAATTAGACTTTATATAAAAGCTATTTTGGGCGGGCTTTGGCTTGCTTTTTTTATACCGATACTGTATTTGACGGGCGATAAAAATAAGGGACCTAGGACATTCTTATCAAAATGGATGCTCAAAATTTTTATGGTTACCCCAAAAATAACAGGCAAGCCCGACGATGAAACGGGGATTTTTCTGCTCAACCATCAAAGCATTATAGATATTGTCGCCATAGAAGCCACTACGACTCCAAATCTATGTTGGATAGCCAAAGAGGAGCTTTTTGGGATACCGCTTTTCGGGCATCTCTTCAAATCTTGCAAAATGATTTCGGTAGATAGAGAGAACAAACAGGGATTAATCAAGCTCATCAAAGATGCGAAAGACGCTAGAGATAAAGGCAGACCGCTTGTTATGTTTCCGGAGGGAACGAGAGGCAAAGATAATGAGATGTTAGAGTTTAAAGCCGGAGCAAAACTAATAGCGGACAAACTAGGCTTAAAAGTACAGCCTGTGGTTTTGATAGATTCCGCAAACCTTATGGACACGAAGTTCTCCGGCGGCTCAAAAGGCGGGGTGCTGGAGATAATATATCTGGACTCTTTCATACCGGAAGGAAAAGAGTGGCTTGTCGAAACTAGAGCAAAAATGCAAGCCGTACTGGATGAGGCGAGAGCTAAAGCCTAACTATCCTATCCGAGCACCACTCGGCAAGCCCCAAATCGTGCGTAATAATAAGAAGCCCTCGCCCATTCGAGGCTTCTATCAGCGTCTTCATCACCTCTAGCTGAACGATATTATCAAGAGCCGATGTCGGTTCATCCGCAAGTATTAAATCCGGTTTCATCATTAAAGCTCGAAAAATAGAGCATCTTTGAAGCTGTCCGCCGCTAAGCTCGTACGGTTTTTTATCAAGTAGCTCTGGGCTAAGCATAAGCGTATTTTCTAGCATCCCCATATCTAGCTCACAGCTCACGACATCAAGTATCTGGTTTTTGATAGAGTAGCTATTATGAAACGAGCTATACGGGTCTTGAAAAACAAATGAGATGCTTTTTGACTCAATACTTCCTCTGAGCGGTTTTTTAAATCCGGCAATGAGGTCAAAAAGCGTACTTTTGCCCTTCCCGCTTTTGCCCACTATCGATACTATTTCACCCTCTTTTAACTCCAGATTGAAGCCATCAAAAAGTAGAGAGTTTTTGGCATATCCAAAGCCTAAATCGCTAATTTTGAGTACGCTTTGCCTCATTCCCTGATTTGACCGTTTCCGAGTATCTTGTATTTGTATGTCGTAAGGTCGTTAACCCCCATCGGCCCCCTAGAGTGCAACTTGTTTGTTGAGATACCGACTTCCGCCCCAAAGCCAAACTCTCCGCCGTCTGTGAACCTAGTAGAGGCGTTGACATAGACGCAAGCCGAATCAACTGCATTTAGGAAAAACTCTGCATTTTTGTAGTTTTCTGTGATTATCGCATCACTATGACCCGAGCCGTATTTTGCTATATGTGCCGTCGCCGCCTCTACACCATTTACTACTTTGATATTTAGGATATTATCCGCATATTCGACATAAAAATCCTCCTCGCTAGCCGCCTCTACGCCGATAACAGCAAGAGTCTGCACACATCCTTTTAGTTTTGTGGAGTGCTTTTCAAACTCTGATTTTATGAGAGGGAGAGCCGTCTTTGCGATGGCGGTATCGACGAGAAGCGTCTCCATTGAGTTACATACGCCGGGGCGTTGTACTTTTGCATTTACAAGTATCTTTAGAGCCGAACCTATATCGGCGCTCTCATCAAGATAGATGTTACAAACACCCTTGTCGTGCTTGACCACGGGAACGGTGGCATTGTCACACACGCTTCTTATGAGCGATTCGCCACCTCTTGGGATGATTAGGTCTACGAATTTGTCCATTTTGACAAGCTTCATCACCCCTTCCCTGCTAGAATCCGGTAGCATCGAAATAATATCTTTCGAGAGTCCCGACTGCTCAAGCACCCCTCTTAGTATGTCGGCAATGGCAAAATTGGAGTTTACCGCCTCTTTGCCGCCTTTTAGCACCGCCACATTTCCGCTTTTAAAGCATAAAGCCGCCGTATCGGATGTTACATTCGGTCTTGATTCGTATATGACGCCGACTACCCCTATCGGAATGCTGACTTTTTGGATATTTAATCCGTTTGGTAGCGTCCAACCCTCTATCGTCCGCCCTAGCGGGTCTCTAAGCGAGGCTATCGTTTCAATAGACTCCGCCATAGCGTTGATGCGCTTTTCATCCAAAAGCAGTCTATCAAGCATAGCGCTAGAAAGCCCAGCCCCTCTTGCATATTCCATATCCTTGGCGTTAGCCTCCAAAATAGCTCCATGCTCGCTCCTTAGCGCTTTTGCCATCTCAAGAAGCGTATCGTTTCTGAGTCTCCCCGATGTTTGCGAAAGTTCCGCACAAGCCGCTTTTGCCCTTTGTAAATACTCTTGCAACTTTTTTACCTTTATCTGCTACTTTTGCGGTTAGTTTAACAAAGCGGCGCTAAATAAAAAGCGTTTTTAAAAGTTTCACAAAGTATAATCTTGCTCCACACATATTTCACACAAGGGCGTGTAAAATCGTACTTGTAAATTAAATCAAAAGGATCTACGATGAAAAAAGTTCTACTTTCTCTTGCATTCGCTGGCTGCGCACTTCTTGCTGCTGACGGCAAAGCTATTTTTGATGGTCAATGTAAATCTTGCCACGGCGCTGACGGTAAAATGAAAGCTCTTGGTAAATCTGCTCCAGTTGCTGGCATGAAAGCTGCTGATGTTGAAAAAGACCTTGCTGGTTACAAAGCAGGAACTCTTAACAAACACGGAATGGGCGCTGCAATGAAGGGCAACGCTGCAAAACTTTCTGACGCTGATGCAAAAGCTGTTTCAGCTTACATAGCTACTCTTAAATAATTTCCCTCCCTCGCTTCGGCGAGGGTTTTTACCCCCCCCCATTTACTCACTCCTTAATTAACACCGTCTCCAACCTACCACCTTTATTCAGCGCAAGATATGTATCCACCGGCAAGCCTAAGATATTTGAAACTATATTTTTGTATACGTAAAGCTGTTTTTTGTAAATCTCTTTTGCCTCATGCGAGCTTTTAAAATCTATTATCGCCGCTTTTGTGTCACTTATTGCTAGCAGGTCTATTCTGTGCAGTTTTAGCCTCCCCTTATCATCTTCCACGCACACGCTTATCTCTTTGTAGATTTTTGCATCCTCAAAGCCTTGCAGTTCAAAGCTTTTTGATAGAGACAGAGCAGATTCTAGCGCACCGCCCAGAAGCAAGCCATACTTGTTTTTTAGATACATTGGCGCTTCGGCATCATGTAAGAGCGCATTTGAAAGCTCAAAATAAGAGTGCAGAGCAAGTCCGAAATCTATAGCGGCATAATCTTCCGGCTTAAAAATATCCTCTCTCGCAAAATCCTCTTGTTTGCCTAGTTTTTTATCTAGCTTCACGCCCTTATACGAGCGGGTATCCTCTTCGTTTGTCGCATTGCTAGCCACAAACTCTTTTATGCCGCTCACTCCGTCAATAACACCTAACTGAAGCTTTGAGTGCCCCTCTATTTTTTTGATAATGCAAATGCCTTTTTTGGCTCTCGTCATCGCCACATAATTGGCGTTTTGAAGGTCTCTCACCGCCATTTTTTCCTCTTCATCCATCGCCGCTTTAACATGGGGCAACATGGCGGCAATACTTTTGCCGGAGACGATGAGCTCTCTTAGCCTAAAATTTTCATGCAGCTGCAAAATCGGACGCATTCTGGAGCTATCTTTTTTCTTTAGCGTATCACATATAATGCAATACTCAAACTCCAACCCCTTGGATTTATGCACCGTCATTAGCGTTACGCCCTCTTGTCGCACCGAGATTTTTTTCTCGTTTACGACTGCCTTGGAGTCAAGAAACGAGTGTATATCCTCATATCCGCATGCAAGCTCTATGAGTTTTAGCGTATTTGGACTCGCAAGAGCGAAGAAATCCACTATCTCAAACACCGCTTTTGCGGGGGCGGTAGAAGCACCGAGTGTAGCGGCGATGGAGTCAAAATCGCTTGCGAGCGCCTTAGTAATAGACAAAAAACTAAGCTTGGCAAGCCTAGCGTCACGCCCTAGCGTACGAAGCAGCAGATACTCCAAAAAGCTCACGATGGCATGCACCGCATCATCATCCATAAGCGCTTTCGAGCTCTCTTTTTGCGTTTTGATGCCCTTAATCTCTAGGCTTGCGGCAATCTCTTCTATATCGTCGTTGGTATAGCAAAGCACCGTAATAGCGTCCTCTTTGGCGCCCAGCGATATGTACTCTGCCACCTTCTCAGCCACGCTATGAGCCAGCGCATCTGCATCCACCGAAACCGTCTCCGTGAAGCCCTCTTTTTCGCTAGCGCTTTTTTGCGGTTTGAAGATAGAGCCGTAAAGCGGGGTAAAGACGGTGTTGACAAACTCCACGGGAGCCTTGTCGCTTCGGTAGTTGGTATCCAGATACGCCTCTTCGTATCTATCCTCAGCTCTCGCCTTGATATAGCCCGTAGCGTTTTCAAACATCCCCGCTGCCGCACCTCGAAAACGGTATATCGACTGCTTGGGGTCACCGACTAGAAAAAAGCTCTTAAACTCGCCCGTGCCGATGCCGGAGAGTATCTCATCAAGAAGCGGACGGATAATGCGAAACTGCAAAATACTCGTATCTTGAAACTCGTCAATGAGGATATGCTCTATCTCGCCATCCAGCCTAAAGTAGAGAAAGTCACTATCGACCTTGCCATCCTCAAGCAGCTCTTTTACTATCTTTGCTATGTCGTCGAAGCCTAGCGCATTTTTTTCTCTGTTGATGCTCTCTCTAGCTCTTTTATACCAATCAAACTCATACAGTATGAAGCTAAGCGTATCTTGCACGCTAGCCTCGTAATAACGGGCTAATGCGAATTTGAGAGAGGCAAAAAGCGCCTCCGAGTCGTCGTTGGACAACGCTTTGTAGTCTCTATGAGCGGCAAGGTTTTCTCTTTCGATAATGAGCTTTTCAAAGCTGTTTGATTTGAGGAATTCACCTACGGAGCCGAAAATCTTTGGGGCAAATTTCTGCGGTTTGGCGATGCAAAGATAGGCATAAAATCTATTTGCCTCCGCCAAAAACTCCGCCCTTGCCGCAAAAAACAACGCCCTATCATACCCCTCAAACCCCTTCTTGATAGCAACTAAATCGCTCTCCTCTTCATACAGCGCCCCAAACAATCCAAGCAGCTTATCTATCGTATCACCACGACTATACAGATAATCGGCAAGCCGCTCCTTTTGCCCCTCATCCAAAAGCTGCAAAAAACGGCTCTTTAACTCCGAAGAGTCAATGGCAAAAAGGTCAAAATCATGTCGCACGGAGGCGTAAAAGCAAAACTTGCGGAGTATCTGATGCACAAAGCTATCAATCGTAGAAATCTTGTTGTTTGAAGAGAGATAAAGCGCCAGTAGCAACCTAGCCTTTGAGCGTATATCGCCCTTCTTATAAACCTCTCGTATAGAGACGCTAAGCGGATGGTCTGCCCCTATTCTCCCACTCTCCAACCCCATCAAACTCTCAGCAATCCTCTCCCGCATCTCCTTCGCCGCCTTTTTGGTGAAGGTCACGGCTAGGATTTTGGAGGGGTGAGCGCCCAGAAATAGCAGGGATAGGTAGCGGAGGGTCAGCTGATAAGTCTTACCGCTTCCTGCGCTTGCGTTGATGGCTAGGATGTTTTGGAAGTTTGTTTTATTCATTTATCCACATCCACGCTATCGCAAACAGAGCATATCTCTAGTTTTGCGCAGCTGGTATTTTTGATGCGAAAAAGCGCCAGTTTTAAGGATTTACCAACCCTCGCATGCAATTCGGTATTTACTTTCAGTTATCGGTCCTTTTTAGATACAGCTTCGTTATATTGCCATCTATTTTCCATGATATATCAGTTTTATGTGGTTGCATCATGCTATATGGTATAAAAAATACCATATTTGTAGAGTTAATTTCTGTATAAACTTTGCCATTATATTTTTCTACTCGTTCTTTTATTCGATTAAAAGGCACGGTGATAATTTTTAATATTATTATCCCACCAATAAGGCCTAGCGATAAACGTCTTAGATCATCAAGAAACGTAGTTGCCAGCTTTGACGAAATTAGATATCCGATTTTAGAAAACATAAAAAGTATCTTACTTCCAACAATTTCATCAAGCTGCTCTTTATTGTTTGCCAAATAATGAAGCAATACAGGCAGCTGTTCATCGTCAAGCTGTTTTATTAAAGAATAAAGTTTTGAAATCTCGTCTTCACTTATTATTTTATTATTTTCAAGTATGTCACGCAAACTAGACAAGACTCTAATGCCCATTTCAAAATAAAACGTATCTATATTATTGCTCACTCTAGAAATTATTTTAAATTCATTGACTAGGCTAAGCATTTCATCTGCTATGCAATCGCGGTCTAAAATTACATATCCAATATCCTTTGTAAACAAAATAAAGCTTCGTACGTCTCAAATGTTATTTTTTTCAAAGATTGCTTTAATCTGCCTGATGCGTTCTATTGCAACTCTTGTCTTATTAATAGCCATCAGTCTATTTTTGTATCTATATTTTTTGCTTAAATTTTGCAATGTACTATCTGTTGTCGTAATATTCAACAATATTACATATACTACTAATAAAAAAAAATTAGAAAAAATAATGAGATAGAGTCTGCAATGCTATATATGTCCATTTTAAGTCCAAATAATTGTAAATATGTTGTTTTTACTCATAATGCGTCCACATCCTGTAAACTTTAACAACCTTTTCATCTTCAAAAACTTCATACACAAGTCTATGCTGCTTATTTATTCTACGGCTAATAAGCCCCTTTAGGTCTCCTCTGAGACGCTCAAATTCCGGTGGATATTGAAATGGATTGTTTTGGATTATTTCGAGAAGTTTTTGGACTTTCGGTTTAAGCCCTGCAGAAGCTAGATATTTGGCGTCTTTTGCGGCTTGTGGCATAAAAATTAGGCGATACATTACCACTCTAATTTATCTAAAGATACACCTTGCTCGCTGGGTGTATTTCTAGCATTTTGTATGCTCTCCACCATGCCGTCAATACTTCGTAGATACTCGTCATCACTTATGTATTTCGATTGATCTAAAATCTTCACCTCGCTTTTGGAAAAGTGTTCCAAGAGCCAAAAAAACTTATCGTAGACTTTATCTTCTACTTGCAAAGTTATTGTTTGCATTGCACACCCTCTATTGGTTTTTCAAAAATTATATCAAAAAATATACTTTTGGGCTTACTCATC
>JFJP01021661.1_pt1 | contig 19684 bp, 14 predicted proteins | sample 431651 | NCBI WGS metagenome assembly JFJP01 (sample SAMN02602958, study PRJNA72255) | Microbial mat metagenome, whole genome shotgun sequencing project. | biome: fresh water; feature: sink hole; material: water; isolation source: purple microbial (photo- and chemosynthetic) mats found in...
CTCCAGCAAGGATCGCTAACTATTTCAAACACGAAAAGATTCTGTATGCGGGGGTATAAAACATGTCATATTTGCCCCGCGAAGCAATAGATTAGCATATTGGTTCCGCCACCGGTGAGCGTGTCGATGATAGTCGGCGTTGACATTTTTGTGTGATCGTATACTAACACGCCTTTGTCAGAGGTTGAAAGATATGTATAATTTCCCTGAGAAACAGCGGTGGTGATGTTTGGTGTATACGTGTCTCCAGAAATAAGCGATGCTGTTACCAGTGAACTGTCGAGTCCTCGATCTGTAAATGGTTTTTTCCACGTTGCTATTTTAGATGTAGTCACTCGAATATAACGGTCATTCATCATATAGGAAGACAGGCCAATATGCATAGAACCAAACGAACTGAGAATGACTGGCGGTGTAGAACCGTTATAGAGAGATGTGTGGAATCCTTTACTCGATACATTTGAGGAATCCGCCACATAAAACGTGTCGCTGGCACTCCAGTTGATCCGGCTGATCTCCACGGGGAACTGTTTGGTCCAGATCTCCGCAGGGGAGGCGGCATTGGCGACGTTGCATGCCCGGAGCGCAGTGCTGTCAGTGAAAATAAGGGTGTCCCCGCGCAGTTGCATGGGGAGGTTCGCCTGAACATTTGACCCGGGGCGAGCAATTGTACCCAGAGTTTTGGGGTCAGACCATTTACCGTCAACAGGGAAGGTGGGATTTGCATCGATAATGACAACTGCGTCATCGTCATTCATCTGATTGCCGTAGATGATGCCATTTTTCACGGCGCCAAGGGAGTGGAGATAGGTGATTTTTTTCCCGCCGTTCTCCCAGAGTTGGAAACGCCCTTTTTTTTCAGGATGGTGTTTAATGGCTACAATGGTGTCGCAGACTTCGGCAGCAAAGGCCGCGGCGGTAAAGAGCGAGGCGAGGAGTACGGATTGTTTCATGGGATCTCCCGGTTGGTTGTATTTATTTCCTGTTAAAAGATACTATTACACCGCTTTATATTCAATGATCTTTTCGTTTCGGCCGGAGTATCTCCGTTCCGTCGGGGCGCCTCTCGTCGGTGCCCGGGATTGGGCGATCGCAAATCGCCCGTACAATTCGTACCGTCGGGGCGGACCAACGTGTCCGCCCGGGATTCATCCCTGTGTCCGCCCGGGATTGGGCACGACGTTGAATCGTGAATTTTTTCCCATGGATTCTCCATGGTCTGACATTGGGTTGTCCTCTGGACAAAGACGCGAACATCGCGTCTGTACGGCGTTGGATCAGAGACGCGAACATCGCGTCTGTACAGCAAATCATTTCAAATTGTAGAGACGCCATGCTGGCGTCTTGTGTATATCAACATAGACGCGAACATCGCGTCTCTACGGAAAATCATTTCGAATTGTAGAGGCGCCGGCGAGCGTCTTTTTGATTGGCGAACACCGGAGACGCGAACATCGCGTCTGTACGGGAACTTATTCCGTTCCGTAGGGGCGGCCCCCCGTGTCCGCCCGGGATTCATCCCCCGGATTGAAATCCGGGTCAACGATGGAATGGGATCCTGCCGGATCGCGGTTCCCACCCGAATGGGTGCAATCCAATCGTAGCACGGGGATTCATCCCCGTGAAAGGGTGTCCGGGATGGGGAGAACAAAAAACGGGTGATGTTTTACCATCACCCGCATATCAAAGACGCGAACATCGCGTCTGTACGGCGGTGGATCAGAGACGCGAACATCGCGTCTGTACGGGAAATCATTCCGATTTGTCGGCGGGATTGGGCACGGTGGTCGATCAACACCCGTTTTCGGGGGCGTTGCGGGGGTGTCCCCCGCACGGAAGGGGAAGCAAAGACCGGAATCCGGTGTATTCCCGCCGATTACGGGCTGAAGCGGGGGGAAACCGGCCGGACACGGACGATGCCATTGAGTACACCACCCATTCCGGCGGGTTACCCCCGGAGAAACCGTGCCACGAAGAACAGGAATGAGCCGGAGACTCACGGGAAGCGGGTAACCAGCCGGAGACTGGTTACCAGAATATGATTTCTCACCGCCCGCGTAAAAAGACGCGAACATCGCGTCTCTACATTGCGGTAAATCGGAGACGCGAACATCGCGTCTCTATCGTAAATCATTCCGATTCCCGTAGGGGCGGACCCCCGTGTCCGCCCGGGATTCATCCCCGTGTCCGCCCGGGATTGGCCGATCGCAAATCGCCCGTTCAATTCGTTGAATCGTTCTAGAACTGAGCCTACAAAAAAGCGGGAAGAACTGTGGTTCCTCCCGCGAAAATCAAAATACATGTGTACGTCGGTTACAAAAAGAGGATGGCGATCACGAAATCAAAGACGAGAATGAGAATTGCCGAGAGCATCACCGCTCGGGTGGTGGCATTCCCGATTCCTTCAGCACCTTTGGCACATTCGAGACCAAAATAAGCACCGCTGAAGGCAATTATACCGCCGAAAACGGCAGTCTTGAGAATCCCCAAAAGCATATCTTTGGCACTGAAAAAGAGTCTCAGACCTTCGAGATAGGTGTTCATGGTGACATCGATAAAGAAATGGACAAAGATAATCGAGGCAAAGTAACCGAAAATTTCCGCAATGATTACCAGCACAGGAAGCATGATCACCGCCGCCACGATTTTGGGCAGAATGATATAGCGGGTGGAATCGAGGGAGAGACAGACCATGGCATCGAGCTGTTCGCTGTTTTTCATACTTCCCAGTTCCGCGGCGATCCCTGTAGAAATGCGCGATGACACCACAAAGGCGGTGAGCACCGGCGCCAGTTCGGAAATGAGCGATTTACTCACCACAAACCCGAGATAGCGCATGGGCACCAGTCCCTGAAACTGAAAGTTCGCCTGAACGACCACTTCGGCACCCACAAATATTGAGGTCACCACCACCAATGGAATCGATTCAATCCCGATAATGCGCATCTGTTTGATAGTTAGTTCCGGGTTTTTCGCCACTAAGGGAAGGCGAAGAGTAACATCGCGGATGATTTCGGAGAAACGGGTCACCGGAGCAAAGAGGAGAACAAAGAGTTCCCATGCGCGATTTTTATGTCTAGCCATTAGAAATGCTCCGCTTGAGAGTCGTCGTGAGTCGTATCGAGATTGTCGAAACGGGTGTACATTCCAGTCCACGAAACGGGAACGTCATCGAGGGGACCATTACGCTGTTTTCCGATTATGATTTCGCCCAATTTCGAAGCGGCTTCGTATTTCTCGTCATTTTTATCCATGTAGTACGATTCGCGGTGGACAAAGAGCACGATGTCTGCATCTTGTTCGATCGATCCCGATTCGCGAAGGTGAGAAAGCATGGGGCGTTTCGATGCACCACTCTGTTCGGTAGCTCGGGAGAGCTGGGCGAGAGCGATCACCGGAGTCATCATCTCTTTGGCGATCTCTTTGAGCGTTCGGGAAATCGAACCGACCTCTTCCTGACGGCTCTGCGTTTTTTCAGAGGCTTTCATCAGCTGAAGGTAGTCGATAATAATGAGTCCGAGATCGCCCTCTTGCGCTTTGATTCGCCGACATTTCGCGCGCACTTCCATGGGATTGATCGCCGGAGTATCATCGATGTAGATACTGGTTTGGTGAAGCATTCCTCCTGCTGTGGAGAGTCGTCCCAAGTCGTCGCCTCCGAGATATCCTCCGCGAAGCTTGTGCATATCAACCTGCGCTTCGGAACAGAGCATTCGTTGAACCAGTTGTTCCTTGGGCATTTCCAAGGAGAACAAGGCGATAGGGCGCGGCTTTTTGACGCGCAGTGACGCATTGGCAGCGAGCGAAAGACAGAAGGCGGTTTTTCCCATACCGGGGCGAGCGGCGACGATAATCAACTCGCCTGGGTGGAATCCCGTGGTCAGTTCGTCGAGACGGGTGAATCCCGATTCCACGCCGGTGATCCCGCCGGTGTTCGCCATCTCTTCGATGCGTTTAAACGTGCTGGCCATCAGTTCGCGCATCGCCATGGGACGGTTGTGCGTTTTGTTTTCGTTGATTTCGAAAATGCGCTGCTCTGCCATGTCGATCACCTCTTTGGCGACCGCTTCGGAGTTGAACGCTTCGGTGGTGATTTCACCGGTTTCGTGAATCAGTCGGCGAAGGAGCATTTTGTCTTCGAGAATATCTGCATAGTGATCGATATTCGCTGAGGTTGCCACGGTGGTAACCAGTTCGGAAAGGTAGGTTTCTCCGCCGATATTGATCAGCTTTTCCATGCGGCGAAGTTGTTCCGCCAAGAGGGTCAAATCCACCGATCGATCCGAGTTGTAGAGTCTCATCATCGCTTCGAAAACGGTGCGGTTCTGTTTCGAATAGAAGTGATCCACCGTGATTCGTTCCATCACGGAGTCGAGAACCTGTTCGTCGATCAGGGCTGATCCGAGCAGTGATTTTTCTACTTCGATCGCCTGTGGTGGGATTTTTTCGATAGACGCAACAGAAGGTTGGTTGTCTTGCTTTTTGCGGAAAATACGCTGTGGTTCATTCATGTGTCAGCTCCCGATAGCGCATTTGAAATTTTTGTAGATCATCCCAGGCGGGACGTTTCAGCGATGAATCGCGTAGCAGTTCCGTTGGATCATAAGTGACCACAACGGGAATGCTGAGATAGGTGAACTCTGCTCCGTGGATTTGATTGATCGGGGCGGTATTGTTCAACACGGCACTTGCCGCGGTTTTCCCTAACAATAGGATAATCGAAGGGCGAATAATGGCGATCTGCCGCTTGAGAATAGGCATACAGGTGCGACACTCTTCCGGCGAAGGGGTTCGGTTCCCCGGTGGACGACATTTGATTACATTGGAAATGAATACATCTTTGGTGCGATCCACGTTGATTGCGGCGAGCATTTTGTTGAGCAGTTGACCGGCGGGGCCCACAAAGGGAACTCCCTGTTGATCTTCTTCAAAGCCGGGACCTTCGCCAATAATCATGATTTTCGCCGATGCGTTTCCGGCTCCGAACACCACTTTCGTGCGATTGCGCGACAGTTCACTGCAGGCGGTGCAATCTTTGCCACGGCGGTAGAGATCGGCCAGTTCAGCGCGGATTGTATCGTGACTTCGTTCGACCTGAACGTTCGTTTGAATCGACGGTTGGATCGGTTGCTGTGGGCGATTTTCCTGCGGAACTGATCGCACGGGAACCGGCTGTGACAGATTGATCGGCGCGATGGTAGAAACGGGAAGGTCGAGCTTAATCGGCGTGGGACGCGATTCTGATGGCTTTTCTCCGAGCACAAATCCTGGAATACCTGCTTCTTCCTGCTGATTCAGATAGGTCGAAAGGAATTTTTCCAACGGATGGTTCATGGTACTCCTCGAAGGTTTTAGTCGCTGTCAAAATAGTTTATTGCCACACTGTTTGGAGTGAACCAATGGCAGTGATTCTGAGATGGCAAAGCGGTTGATTTTGGGGAGTTGTTCCCGAAACGATCTGTCTCGGGAACTGTGATGTAGTTATTTTTTGGGCATTGACGGTTTTTTCGTCGCCGCTGAATCGGGTTTCACCACCTTGGCTGCGGTCAGCAGTTCGCACGATGACTCCAAGGCGAGTTCTGTGCGCCAGCGAGCTTTGGCTTTTACTGTATCGGGGAGGAAAATGCGTGGTTCACCGACAACGCGAGGGAACAGAGTTCCACGATCCTGCGTTTTATTGCTATTGCGATCTTCGAACAGCGAAACGGTATATGTTCCCGCGGGTATCTGTTCAGCCAAAAGTCCATCGGAAACCTGCGCCAAGGGAATCGGCAGTGTATCCTGGCCATTGGTCGGTCGCAGTTCCCACTGCCAGCCGCGGAACAGGTGGCATGAGGGGTAGGCGAGAAGAAGTGATAGGGCGATATCTTTCTCTTCGACGGTTTTGATCGATACCACCGAATCGGTGATCGTCACGCCTTTTTTCGTCAATGAACTGAACTGATCCGGTTTGAGGGTCAGGGCGAGTTTCTGGTTAGCAGGCAACTCTTTTTTGGGCATGAACAGTAGATTAAGTTCCGGTGATTGCGCCAAAGTGAGAGGGTATTTGTTCCCTGTTGAATCAGACAGTTCAAGCGTTGCCGAGAAATTTACCGGCAGTGACCAGCTCAGCTTGAGCATGGGCATTTTTTTCGCAGGTCCTATGAATTTCCAGGAAACGAGTTTTGGTTTGATCGAATCAGAGGCAAGCACCGCGTTGAATCGAACTGTATCGCTGAGAATTGCGCGATAGGGGAGTGAATCGTTTTTGATTAACGCTTTTCCTGCGGTGAAACGATTTGGCCATGAACTTATCAAATCATACAGCCCTGAAGGGAGTTCTTTTTCTAAGGTCATCAAAATGGTGGCACTGTCACTGAGAATCTGTTTCTGCTTGATTGAAATTCGCGTTTTTCCATCCACCGAAACAACTGTTGCCGAATCGGGAACCCGCGCCGGAGAGATTGCAGCAGAGAGAATGGTCGGAGCAACTTGAACCACTTTTGCTATTTTCCACTGAGCCGTGTCGCTGATCGTACGAGTGAGAATAATGGCACTGGCGCTGGCGGTAGAGACGCGATTGGACTTGGTGACATAGGCGGTTTCGCCCGGCGTGAGTCGATTGTCGCTGTTTTTGTCGCGAAACGCAAGGAGAGCATAGTTGTTTTCGTTGATATTTTCAAACGTAAAGCGATGGAGTGAATCGCACTGAACCAAATAGTCCGGTTCGGCAAGAAGAACGGTGTCGAGCCCTTGGTCGAGTCGTGCCCCGATGAATAGTGCAGCTTTCAAGGGAACTTTTTCATTGTCATTTTCAATAGTGACGCCGCCAGTAATCGTTCCTGAATCAATTGACGCTCCGGTGGAAAAGACACAATTCACCGGTTCTTTCAAGCGGTTGCGGTAGAAGTCTGTCAGTTCGCTGTTGATACTTATATGGTAAGTTGTGTTGGATGCGAAGGAGTCATTGGGGGTGATTTCCACCTTTTTTGCTTCCACGGAAATCTTGAATCCTCCCTTGATCGTCGGGTGGATAGTGATTGCCTTTTTCGCCGATGCCGGTTCGACCCACTCGTTAAACGTGAGAGTAATTTTCTGATCGACGGAAACCGATGTTGAACGATTTTCCGGGCGTACGGAGAAAAATTGTGGCGGGGTCACATCCCCTTCGCCACCGCCGGGATTTCCCTGCTGAGCACAACTGGAAAGCATTATTGCTGAACACACAACGCTGAAAAGTAACTTGCCTACAACTCTATCCACGGAACACCTCATTTACTGCGTAGATCTTTGATTTCGCGAACATCTTCAATAGAGATCGTTTGATCTTGGGTGGTCACTTTTTTGAATATGCTGAATCCCGCCACGAATGTTCCCAGTGAAGCGCCAAGGCTTACCGTTAAAAAGACAAGAAGCACTCGTGTAAATGGGTTTTTGCGGAAAGTCGCAAAGGTCTCCATCGCTTCGGGGACTGATTCAAGATCGTGCACGGTTGGTTTTTTAACCCACGCCTGAGCAATTCCTGCGAAAAAACCTGCTCCTAAGGCTGGGTGAAGTGTTGTCACAGGTGCAACGATAAACGAACTTAAAATGGTAAATGGATGGGCGAGAGCAACCACAGCTCCCAAGGCGGCACAGGTTCCGGTGGTGAAAATCCAAATTAGTACCGACGCTGTCCCGATCGCTTCGCTCTTGGTAAAACCGTAGCCTATAAGAACAACAATCAATAGTGGAATAATCCAGCTGAGCACCTGAATAAAGGGAAGTTCTTTGGGAATAACGGTGATTTCATCGAGATTGTGCGATTCTTCAAGGCGGCGTACAATTCCCGGAACGTGAGCTGCACCCACAACGGCGAGGATTTTTTTGCCCGAAGCCGCTTTGATTTTTTCAGCCAAGTAGATGTCCCGTTCTTCGATAAGCGGTCGGCGAATCCCAGGGAACGAATCGGCGAACTCTTCCATAGCCGTTTCGAGATGGTCCTTGTTTTTCAAACTTTCTACCATCTCTGAATCGATATCTTCCGCCTTGGAGAAGAGAGAAACAATCACTGATGAAAGAAAATTCATTCTCTGCCAGAACCCGAGCAGTCCCCAGATTCTCCGAAGCGTTGTTTCGATATTTCTGTCGGCGAGCACGAGGTTGATATTCCGCTCTTCGGCCTCGGTAACACCTTGGATCATTTCAGCGCCGGGGGTTACTTCAAGCTCTTTTCCCAATTTGCGGTAGAACGATGTCATCAGAAGTTGAGCGATGAGCAGGGGGACTTTTTTTTCTTTGAGGATTTTAAATACGTCCATCTTTTTCCACGAATCGCGTTCGCGGATTGATTTTAACCGAGAATCACATAGCTCCACGCAGATCGTATCGGGCTGGATTTCAGGAACTACTGCTTTCACATCTTCCACGCTCTGCGCTGAAACGTGAGCTGTTCCGAGAAGGTAAATTTCTTTGCCGTTGTGGTTCACCACAGTAATTGAGTCAGGAAGGTTCACGTGTACCTCATAGAAAAAGTCCGAATGGTGCGGAATATACAACCTGCACGGATCGATTAAACTGTTCAAAACGAACAGATTCTCTTTCTGCCACGGTTCAATTTGCCGTAAACTATTTTAGCGATCAATAAAAAATCAATGAAGGGTAACGGTATGGCGGTTCGCTCAGGAAAAACAAGCATCGGCATGATCCTCCTTGTCACAGTTATTGGTTTGATCTTAGGGAGCTTTTTCTCGGTTGTAATCGATGCAATTCTTCATGCGTTCAGCGCCGGATCAACTGAAACAGGCAATGTAATCAGCATCTTTACGTTGCCGATTACCATGGGAACACCGCTCAGTGTCGGTTATCCGAACCCGCTCGTACTCGATTTGGGTGCGGTGAAAGGTCAGTTCGGCTTTCAGTTGAATATTAATGCCATGTCCTTTTTGGGAGTTTGGCTTTCTCATAAGTTTTATAAATCGCATCAGTAAAACCGGAGTGTTGCTATGTCTTTTTTTGATACGTCCGTTTCTGAAGTCGTTTCGCAAGTTCAGGCAGGAACAATTACCGCACTGGAACTGGTAGAAAAATCACTGGCTGTTATCGCCGAAAAAAACCCAGAAATTAATGCTTTTATTACGGTCTCTGCAGCCGAAGCGCGAGCTCGTGCAAAAGAGATTGACGCGCTTTCATCTGAAGAAAAATCGAAAATGGTTCTTTGCGGAATTCCCGTGGCGGTGAAAGACAATATTTCGACTAAGGGAATTATGACCACCAGTGGATCAAAAATTCTCGACGGGTATATTCCACCTTACGATGCTCATGTAGTTGAAAAAATTCTCGCTGCCGGAGCGGTAATTGTGGGGAAAACAAATCTCGATGAGTTTGCCATGGGGTCAAGTAACGAAAACTCAGCCTATGGAATCGTGCGAAATCCCCGTAATCTCAACGCTGTTCCCGGTGGATCGAGCGGTGGAAGTGCTGCGGCAGTAGCTGCTGATATGGTTCCGCTTGCACTTGGGTCTGATACGGGTGGTTCAATCCGTCAGCCCGCATCTCACTGTGGAATTGTCGGCGTTAAACCTACTTATGGATTAGTTTCACGGTATGGGTTAATTGCTTACGCATCATCGCTTGACCAGATCGGTCCTATGGGGCACCGCGTTGATGACTGTGCGCTTCTGCTGTCTGTCATTGCCGGTGAAGATCGTCGCGACTCTACAAACTCAGGGAAAAATTACGAAATCGGATCATTTGGTTCGCTGAAAGGCAAAAAAATCGGCCTTCCCGCTGAATATTTTGGCGAAGGACTCACCGATGAAGTTCGCGCTATTATCGATGAATCAAAAGCAAAACTTGTTGCTGCAGGAGCAGAGCTCGTGACAGTTCACCTTCCCAATGTTTCTCATGCGATTGCGAGCTATTACGTTATCGCCACAGCGGAAGCTTCTTCAAATCTGTCCCGATTTGATGGCGTTAAATTTGGTTATCGCGCTCAAGGAACTACATCACTTATTGATATGTATAAAAAGACACGCGCTGAAGGCTTTGGTGAAGAGGTAAAAAAACGTATCATGCTGGGTACCTACGTGCTCAGTTCCGGATACTATGACGCTTATTATCTAAAGGCCGCTCAGGTTCGCACCTTGATTACTCGTGATTTTGAAAATGCATTCAAAGAGTGTGATCTGATTCTTTCACCGGTGACACCTGCGCCAGCATTTATGATCGGCGAAAAAACAAGTGACCCAATTCAGATGTATTTGACAGATATTTATACTGTTTCTGCAAACCTTGCGGGAATCCCCGGCGTGTCGATTCCCGCTGGTGAAGTAAATGGACTTCCTGTTGGAGCTCAGTTGATGGCGCCAAAATGGGCAGAAAAAGGAATGATCGATGCAGCTTCAGTTCTCGCATAAAACGATACAATTACTAGCAATTCTGTCAGGACTAAGCTTCTTGACAGGATGTGCTGTTACAACAAATGCGGTTCGTCCCTCTTTTTCTAACGAGTCGCGAGTGACCACTGTGGTTAAGAGTACCTCAACTGCACCGGCAAAACAGCCGGCAGCATCCTCAAAAGAGAAATGTAAAACGGGCCCGTTTTGTGAACGATCCTCTGGATTGGAACTGCCTGATTCTACTGATGGTATGGCTGACGAACGACGGTATAATAGCGAGTTTTACGCCTACTCTCAAGCTTCGTCTCCGGTAATTCGCCAAGCAGCTCAATATTTGGGGGCAGGGTATCGTTCCGGTGGTGTGGGCCCCAATGGGTTTGACTGTTCAGGATATGTGTGGCGCGTGTATAGCGATGCTGGTTATCAACTAAATCGTGGTTCCTCTGGTGATTATTTCGTCAAAGGCGATAAGGTCGAACGAGACGAAGCCCAGCCTGGTGATATGGTTTTCTTTCGCGAACGGGGACGAATCAATCATGTCGGAATTTTTGTCGGCGGTGATAAGTTTATCCACTCGAGCAGCGGCCGAGGTGTCATTGAAAGCTCCATGGAAGACAACTATTGGCGGCCACGGCTTGCCGGTTTTCGGAGATTCGGCAGTTGATTTGACCTGTAATTGAGGAGTAATAATGCCTTCGCAGACAATTGTCTCAGTTCTCGGACTCATAAAAGAGTGTCGCTGGAAGTCTGTAAAGGCGATGCTCGCCCGCATTGCTGCGCCTGACCTCAAAGAGATTCTGTTCTATGTCGGGGAGCATGAACGCGGGTTGATTTTTCGCTTTCTAACGCGCAAAAAGGCTGCAGAAGTTTTTACATATCTTGAACCTGAAGAACAAGATATGGTTCTTGATACTCTCACCGCTCAAGAGACTCGTCAAATTCTTGCCGCCATGCCACCCGATGACCGCACACTTCTCCTTTCTGAATTGCCCTCTGAAGTAACTCATCGCTTATTTGACCTTCTCAGTAGTGACGACCTCGAAGAAGCGCGGATGCTTCTCGGTTATCCCGAAGAGAGTGTTGGGCGAATAATGAGTCCCGACTATGTTCGTATAAAAGCGGATTGGACGGTGGACCATGCACTACAGCATATCCGTTTTTATGGAAAAAACATTGAAGAATCACTCAATATGATCTATGTGGTCGGCGATGAAGGCGTACTTCTTTTCAGCGTCCGACTCCGTACACTAATTCTTGCAGATCCACTTGATGTTGTAAATCAGTTCATTGATTTTGAAGGTGATATTTCCCTTTCAGCTCTTGCGGACCGTGAGCAAGCGGTATTGCTCATGCAAAAGTATGACATTATGGCACTTCCGGTTGTGGATACAGAAAATGAGTTAGTAGGAATTGTTACCTTTGATGATATTATGGACGTGGCAGAAGAAGAGGCTACGGAAGATATTCACAAGTCTGCATCTGTTAATCCTTTGAAAGTGGGCTATCACCGTGCCGGGGCTTTCGATCTCTATTCAAAACGGGTCGGATGGCTTCTTATTCTTGTGGTCTTGAGCATTCTATCTTCTAGTGTAATCGCTGGTTTTGAAGATAAACTTTCAAAGATGACCATACTATTTGCCTTTGTACCGCTCTTGCTTGGAGCGGGAGGGAATGCGGGATCGCAAGCATCGACGCTGGTAATTCGTGCATTGGTCACTGGAGATATTTATCTAAAAGACATAGTTTCTACGGTTATTAAAGAGATTGGTGTAGGTCTTCTTTTAGGGGTCACACTTGGCGTAACTGCAGCGGGAATTTCATATTATCGCGCTGGTGGAACTCCTTTGATCGCTGTGACCGTAGGGGTGTCGATGACGCTTATTATTATGGTGGCAAATCTTATTGGAATGCTTTTTCCATTTGTGCTTTCACGTCTGAAAATTGACCCCGCTGTTGCAAGTGCTCCACTCATTGCCACCCTCACAGATGTAACCGGTTTGATAATTTATTTTTCAATTGCAGTTTTTCTGATCAAATTGTAAAGCGAACTTGTATTTTATCACTCTAATCGTTGACAAAAGTAGCAACGTGTCTATTTTAAACTACGTTTTTGCTTTGATGCAGTACCTTTCTTAAGAGAATACTGTCGAAATAACTACTCACTGAAGTCGGGAGCTTCTATGAACAAAATTATCTATACTGCTGCGATCGCAACTGCAGTAATGTCTTCGTTGGCATTTGGCCAAACGACCCCTGCACCTAAACGGGATCTCATTCCTAATAATGCGGTTTCTGTAAATAAATTTGGCCACGTCGGTCTTTGGAACACCCACTCTGCTCAGACATTGGGTAAAGGGCGCCTGTCCTTTAATGTCTATGGAAATCACTCTGGTGATAAAAATTTTGTAAAAAATCTCTATCGGATTAACTCTGCAGGTGATTATATCGCCGCTGAAAATGTCCCGGAATTTACTAAAAGTACATTTAACGTAGCATTGTCTTATGGTGTCACGAATTTCCTTGACTTGGCTGTTATGGCACCTGTTTATATTGACTGGATTCAAACTGCAACCTTTGACAATGGTGATTACTGGCCAAAAACGGGAAAGAATGATCCCATTGGTGGAGCAGGTGACGTTGAACTAACTTTTAAGTTCCAGTATCCACCCTATGCTCACCGTAAATTTTTTGAAATGGCGTATTATGGTTCAGTTTCTGTTCCAACTGGTGAGCAGGCAAATGGAAGATTTATTCGCAATACACACTATTTGAACAAAAACATGAATGATTCTGCTGTTCACTATTTTTCCTCTGGTAAAGGAAAACCCGATATCGACATGAAAATGCTGTGGACATGGGATTTCCGCGAAGTTGCCGATTTCTTCCCCGTTCTTATGCACATAAACTACGGTATCACCTGGACCACTCAACCTAAAACTGAGCATGCTTTTGCGTTCAATGGCGGACTCGAAGTTCGTCCGGTTGACTTTGTTAGTATTTTCGCTGATTTCAGTTCAGAGCCACGTCTTGGGTCAATTCAACGTGATGTACAGTACCATCCGTTTGAAGTTAAGGAAGACGGTTCACCAGCAGAGATCAAACGCGGTCTAAAACATGACCCGCTTCGTCTCTCTCCAGGTGTGAAATTCCTCGTTCCTGGTGGATTTAATCTTTCTGCGGGTGCCGATTTGAGTTTAGCTAATAAAGGTGGAGTTTTTGTAAGACAATTGCCTTCTCAAAACGATGCAGAAGTTGTCTTGGAAACTGCAGTAGAGCCTAAAGTTTCTTTTGCAGGATCAATCGGTTGGAACGGCTTTGTGATTCCACAGGACTTTGACAACGATGGAATCAAAGATGCTCTCGACAATTGTCCAAAAGAATCGGAAGACTTTGATGGATTCCAGGACACCGACGGTTGCCCTGATTTCGATAATGATGTTGATGGGGTGGCTGATACAACGGACAAATGTCCAAATGTTGCTGGTCCTAAAGAAAACGGCGGCTGTCCTATAGAAGACCGCGATGGCGACAATATCAAAGATGTTGATGATCTTTGTCCTGACGTTGCAGGTCTTCCTGAATTCTTCGGTTGTCCAAATCCAGACCGCGACGGTGACCGTGTACTCGATGCGTGGGTAACTGAAAAAGGTCTTGCACATCGTTATACATCTGTCGGTTCTGGTATTGACAAATGTCCTGATGAAAAAGGTGCACTTGATAATAGTGGTTGTCCTGTAAACGATAAAGATGGTGACGGTATTGTCGACAAAGAAGATGCATGTCCTGATCTGTTTGGTATTACTCAGTTTGCCGGTTGTCCAAATCCAGACCGCGATGCTGATGGTATTGCCGATCCATGGGTGACAGAACTGGGGCTTGGTGGTCGCTTTACTGCTATGGCCAAAGGGTACGACAAATGTCCTGATCAGCCTGAAACAGTGAACCAACTCGAAGATGAAGATGGTTGTCCTGATGTAAAAGAAGCGCCAAAAGCGCAGGAGATTACTCGTGGAGCTATGGTTCTTCGTGGCGTGAACTTCGAAACAGGTAAAGCGATTTTGACAAAAGACTCTTATGATAATCTCGATAAGGTTGCATCTTCGTTAAAAGAGTACCCTGAAGTGAAAATCGAAATTAGTGGTCATACTGACAATGTTGGTAGTGCCGAAGCGAACAAACGTCTTTCATACAACCGTGCAAAAGCGGTAATGAATTACTTTGTTCAAGCTGGAATCGCAGAGTCTCGTATTCGGGCAATAGGTATGGGTATGGAAGCACCTACTGCTGAAAATACCACAGCAGATGGTCGTGCGATGAACCGTCGCGTTGAGATTAAACGCATCGACTAATTAGAGTGAACATATTTGCGATTTGTTCTTGTATACTGCTGCTCTCGACTTTGTCGGGGGCAGCAGTTTCTTTTGATAGCGATAAGTGTTATCCCATAGATATGCCGTTACAGAAAAACGAGTTCCGCATAGATCTAGAAACTGGTGTCGGAGAATTGGATAATGCAGAGGCTATACACTCGCAACTAGATCTTATTCTTGCACCAACGGAATCCTTTTTGCTTTCAATATCACCACATTTTCTAGCTGTGTCAGATGTCTCAACTACACAAAATAGTAACGCTTTTACAGCTTTTAATTTTGGATTTATGCCATTCTCTAAACGCAGAATTCAGCCTTTTGCAGGCTTTGAAATCTCTTTCCCACTCGCAATCGATGGGTTTGAAGGTTTAAATGCTATTCCTGAAAAACAGTTTTTGCACTATATCGTTGCACCTTCTGCAGGATTGGTTTGGAATGATGCACTTAAAAATGCGCAATTCTCATTTTTACTTCAACCGGAAATCGTTACTGATATAAACTTGCCAGTAGACCTGAGAACTGCTATGCAACTTTCTCTATTCACTTCACGGAAACTGTCTCCATCGATAAAGATTGTTACACAAGTGCCCATTCGTAGTATTACCTCTGAAAAATTGATTGTCGATGCGAAATTCTCAATTATTCCTGGGATTCGCTATCGTTTTCCGAATCATTTTGACGTTCGCATCGCTGCGGGCATTTCGGTGTACGGCGACCACTATGAAATGTATGGGCTCAAGAACTATAGTGGTTCTATCAGCGTGGGATTTCGATCCCGTGTCACTGAGTCATCCTTAAAAAAAGCTAGAAAACAACGGATGCTTTCCGATTCTCTTACTCACCCATTATTTCGCGATTTAAATCACGGTGAATTTCTTCCCGCGCGTCAAGATCGGGACCGCGATGGAATACCCGATCTCTATGATTCGTGCGACACCGAAAAGGAGATATTTAATGGTCAAGCAGACTTCGACGGCTGTCCAGAAAAATTGCTATTCCAATCTGAAATATTTGACAATGCTCAAATTCTCAAAGGAGTTACTTTTGCGGTTGGAGCGATTGATCTAAATAATGATTCTAAAAATGCTTTGGCGAAAATTCTTAACCCTTTGCTACAAGATTCTCTTTCTATTGTTGTTTTGAAATGTTTTACCGACAATAGTGGTGACTATGATCGCAATATTGAAATAGCAGGGGAACGTTTTGTGGCTGTAGCCGATTATCTCGTTGGTGAAGGTGTTTTGAGAGAGCGTATTATACCTGAAATATATGGCCCCAATGATCCTGTTGCCGACAATGAGACAAAACTGGGGCGTGATACTAATCGTCGCATTGAGTACAGCATCGAAAAACAGTCGGAATAAGATATCGACCAATGGCAGTGGATAACTCCACCTTTGAGCCGTTGAAAAGAACTATTTTCTCTTGGATTTATGTAATTAGATTTTATTCAGGAATTTGCATGGAAAAATTTGATATAATTATTGTCGGTGGTGGACCTGCAGGCATGTCTGCAGCTGCTGAGTTGAGTAAAAATCACTCGGTTCTCGTGCTTGAAAAAAAGGTTCCTGGGACTACTTCGGCGACTTGGTATAGCTACGCTGACCGTGTTGATGAACATGACTTGAACGATGCCGTGGCGTTTCGCAGTGACCATCTTCATTTTGTTGCTCCGTCGTATCAGCATGATATGAAAGACAATTGTGTTGTTTTGGATCACAATAAAGTGATGAGGACGTGGATGGATCGCGCGATCGAAAACGGTGCAACTATTCAACATGAATGCTTTAAAGAGTATCACAAGTGTGAAGATGGCGTTGAAGTTATTACCGATAAAGGTTCGTATCGCGCCAAGTTGCTTATTGATGCAATGGGGCGTTCGAAAATTGTCGAACAGAACAAGTTAGTAAAGCGAGTCGATGCTTGGGTGATTTACGGCGCGCGTATTAAAGTTCCTTCACTAGAAAGACCGACACGCATTGAATACTACCCTCTGAACGATGATAATAATACCTATGTTGGTGTTCACCCATATAATGAGCAGGAAACGAATTTTTATATTTTCAAAGGACAGAGCAATACTTTTGGCAATCCTGCGGATCTAAAAAAACAGTTTGAAGATGTTCTTCAGTCGGAATTCCCCAATGCGGAAATACTTCAGCCGCTCTCTGGTTGTATCCATTCGGGGATTCTGAAAAAATACTCCTTGGATAATGTGATCTTTTGGGGAGCAGCAGGGATGCTCAATCCCGACGGTTGCGGCATGGGATTCAATGAAATTCTTCGTCAATTGAAACCGTTTTGCGCTGAAATTACGCGTACCTTTAAGGCAAATCGCTTGGATCAGAAAGCACTGCACCGCGTTGCTCTTAGTCTGCGCGATATTGAAACAATGCACTTCCAGCGGATCATTGGTGCATTTTCACTCTACTTTATAAAAAGCGAAGGGAAATGGGATGGAGGAGTTCGCTGGCTTAATGCTATGGGAGATCTCAGCAAGTATTGGATGCGCAATGAGATGAGTCTTGAATGGATTCGCACTGCTACGCTGAAATTGCACAAAGCAGTTCCTTTCAAAGAGTCAATTAAAATGATCCCACCTAATGAACTGCTTTTTATAACAGAACAGTTGATTCGGTTCTCTTTTAGTGCCTTTGCTTATAATTTCAAAAAGATTTTTCTATTTTGGCTGCCTGTTTCAAAATAGGTTTCAGAGATTCCCTATATGCAATAATGGCGATTCTTCGGAATCGCCATTATTGCATTGAAATAGCCGCACTTGAATGATTTATATGCCGATGTCCTCCTAGATTAGTCTAGATTGTTTGTGTGGTGAATGCAAAACTTTGTGATATTATTCACCGATGAAAATGGTGTGGAATATATTTTCAATCAAACTGTGGGATTCGGTATGATCTGCCGGATTCTATTTACCAACTACTCGAACCAGGAGTATCCTAAATGGCGAAAAAAATGGCGCCCCATGATGGTTGTTCAGCAACGGCTCACGTAGCTCACGCTACAAATGAAACGATTGCAATCTATCCGATTACCCCCTCCTCACCTATGGGAGAAATCTCGGATGAAAAATCTGCTAGAAAAGAAAAAAATATCTGGGGAACTGTCCCACAGGTTGATGAACTTCAATCTGAAGGCGGAGCTTCTGGTGCAGTGCACGGAGCACTTTGTACCGGAGCGATGACCACGACGTTTACTGCGTCACAGGGTCTTCTCCTTATGATCCCCAATATGTATAAAATTGCTGGTGAATTGACACCGACAGTATTCCACGTAACTGCGCGTTCAATCGCATGTCAGGGTCTCTCGATTTTCGGTGACCATTCAGACGTGATGGCTGTTCGTCAGTGTGGTTGGGCAATGCTTGCATCAAACTCGGTACAAGAAGCTCAGGATATGGCTCTTATTTCTCAGGCTGCTACGCTTGAGTCACGTATTCCGTTCGTACACTTCTACGACGGTTTCCGTACTTCTCATGAAATCCAGAAAATCGAAGAGCTTTCATTTGACGATATGCGCGCAATGATCGACAACGATCTCGTACGTGCTCACCGTGCTCGTGGACTCTCTCCTGACCGTCCTGAAATCATGGGTACAGCTCAGAACCCTGATGTGTATTTCACCGGTCGTGAAACGGTAAATCCATATATTGAAGCGGTTCCTGCAATCGTTCAAAAACAGATGGACAAATTTGCAGAACTCACTGGTCGTGCATATAAACTGTTTGAATATATCGGACCTGCGGATGCTGAAAAAATTATCATCATCATGGGATCTGGTGCTGAAGTTGTTCAGGAAACAGTTGAATTCATGGCTGCAGCAGGCGAAAAAGTAGGACTTGTGAAAGTTCGCTTGTTCCGTCCATTCGACGCTCGCAAAATGGTTGAAGCTATTCCTTCGACAGTGAAAAAAATTGCCGTTCTCGACCGTACAAAAGAGCCTGGCTCACTTGGTGAACCACTCTATCAGGACGTTCGTACTGCAATCGGTGAAATGCAAGAGCTTAAAATTGCATCATTTACCAACTGGCCTCGTACCGTTGGTGGCCGTTATGGTCTTGGATCTGCTGAGTTTACACCTGCAATGGTTAAAGCTGTATACGACAACCTTGATCTTCCAGAACCTAAAAACCGTTTCACCGTGGGTATCTACGACGACGTGATGAATACTTCACTTGACTGGGATCGCGAGTTCTCATCTGAAGGTGACGATGTATATCGTGCGATGTTCTACGGTCTTGGATCTGATGGTACTGTTGGTGCGAACAAAAACTCGATTAAAATTATCGGTGACTACACTGAAAACTATACTCAGGGTTATTTTGTATACGACTCGAAAAAGGCTGGTACAATTACTACGTCTCACCTTCGTTTCGGTCCAAAACCAATCCGTGCTCCCTATCTTATTACGAAAGCAAACTTCCTTGCATGTCACAACTTCTCGTTCCTGAGCAAGTACGAAATGCTGAAAAACCTTCAGGCAGGTGGAACATTCCTCCTTACCTCTGAATATTCAGCGGACAATGTATGGGCACAGCTTCCAGGACGTGTTCAGAAATCTATCGTTGATAAGAAAATCAAATTCTACGTTCTCGACGCGATTACTCTCGCAGAAGAAATTGGACTTGGCGCTCGTATCAATATGTTGATGCAGACTGCATTCTTCAAAATTTCTGGAATCATGGAAGAGTCACAGGCAATTGGTGCGATCAAAGACGCAATCAAAAAAACCTACGGTAAAAAAGGTGACGCGATTGTTGAAATGAACTGTGCTGCTGTAGACGCTGCTCTCAACAACATTCAGGAAGTAACATACTCTGCTGTTACTAACCCGATCGTAGCTCTTAAAGCAGTTCCAGACAGCGCTCCTACTTTCGTAAAAGAAGTAACTTCGCAACTCCTTCTTCAGGAAGGTGACAAAGTAAAAGTGTCACAGATG
>JFJP01000086.1_pt1 | contig 19680 bp, 23 predicted proteins | sample 431651 | NCBI WGS metagenome assembly JFJP01 (sample SAMN02602958, study PRJNA72255) | Microbial mat metagenome, whole genome shotgun sequencing project. | biome: fresh water; feature: sink hole; material: water; isolation source: purple microbial (photo- and chemosynthetic) mats found in...
GAAATGGAAGGCATCATCCGCAGCACCTTCCTTATCGATCCCAAGGGAATCATCCGCCACGTCTGGCCCAAGGTCAGCGTGAAGGGACATGTGGAGGAGGTTCTCACAACCCTGAAAAAACTTCAGGGTTGATCCCCTCTACGCACTTCAATCACCCATGATGCAGTAGCCGCCATCCACATAGAGCACCTGGCCGGTGATGCCGCGCCCCATGGAACTAAGCAGGAACACGGAGGCATCGGCCACCTCCTCCGCATCCGTGTCTCGGCGCAGCGGGGCGCGATTGCGGTGATGGCGCTGTTTGGTGCCGAAGCCCGCAATCCCGCTGGCAGCCAGGGTCTTGATGGGACCGGCGGAAACGGCATTCACGCGAATGGCCTTGGGGCCCAGGTCGGCGGCCAAGTAACGCACACTGGCCTCCAGGGAAGCCTTGGCGACACCCATCACGTTGTAGTTGGGAATGGCGCGCTCGGCGCCCAGGTAACTAAGCGTGATGATGGAACCACCTTCGCTCATGAGCGGCAGGGCCGAATGGGTCAGCGCAGTAAGGCTGTACGAACTAATGTCGTGAGCGATGCGGAAATCCTCGCGGGTGGTGGTGACATATTCACCATCCAGAGCTTCCCGTGGCGCAAAGGCCACCGCATGAACCAGGAAATCCAAATTGCCCCACACCCGCTTCAGAAGTTCGAAGCACATCACGATCTGCTTGTCCGAGGTGACATCCAAAGGGATCAGCATGGGATCGCCGATCTCTGCACCGAGTTCCCGGAGATTCTTGCCCAGGCGCTCGTTTTGATAGGTGAGCGCCAATTCGGCACCTTCGGCCGCCAGCTTCTGGGTGATCGCCCAGGCGATGGACCACTTGTTGGCCACGCCCACGACGAGACCTCGTTTGCCCTTCATGAGCATGAACACCTCCCAAGCTGCATCCCGAAGACAATTTTAAGAAATAAGCCAAGATCGGGACGATACTCTCCTTGGAAGCCGGAACCAACCTATGTATTCCCGAATCCTTTCCTTTCTTCTCGCAGCTCCCCTTCTGGTGGCTGGAACCTACGACCCTCGACCGGATCTGGAGGCAGGCCGCTACCTCAAGGTGTTTGCGGACGCCGAGGCGCAACTCAAGGCCGATCCTCGAAATGCATTGGCTCTGGCAGCCAAGTCTCAGGCCCTAACCTCGCAGCAACGCTTCGGGGAAGCCTTGGCCTTCGCCGAATCCGCCCTATCCCTGCAACCCCGCTTACCCGATGCCATCCTGGCCCGGGGGCTGGCCCGGGCGGGAACCGCCGTTCAACAGCGAAATTTTTCCAGCCTCCGTCATGCTTCCGGCGCCCTGGACGACCTGGAAAGCGCAACCCAAGCTGACCCCCGGTTATTAACCGCCTGGATGAGTCTGACCCTGGCCTATCAGCAACTGCCCGGCCTGTTGGGTGGCTCCACGCGCAAGGCGCTGGCCTGCGCCGCCAAACTCAAGGCTGTGAATCCTGCCCGGGGGGAACTGCTGCAAGGCATGGTGCTGTCCATGGATGGGCGCTGGCATGAGGCCGAGCGCTGCTTCCAACGCGCACTGACCCTGGCGCCGACGGATCCTGAAGCGGTGTACGGCTATCTAGATTCCCTTGGCAGCCGAGAAACACGCAAGAAACTCGGGGTTCCCGAACAAACACGCCGCCTAGCCCAAGACGCCACTCGTCTCCTGCCGCCCGTCAAGAACCGCGCTCGTGCCTTGGAGGCCATTACGGATGCCCTGCTAGATGCAGGTCAGCCCATGGAGGCGTGGCGCATCGCGAAAGAAGCACTCTCGCTGGTCGATGCCCCGAGTCTCGTGCGCCTTCAACTCGGCAAACTCGCCGCTCGCAGTGGGCTGCATCGGGACGAAGGCCTGGTTCTGCTCGATCAAGTTGTCCGCGAACCCCTCGAGGGTGGTTCCGGTGGCTACGCTTCCGCCCATTGGCGACGCGGCCAGATCCTCAACGATCTTGGCCGAAAGAACGAAGCCCGTTCGGCGGCTCAAGCCGCTCTGAAGTTTGATTCCAAACATCCAGGGGCTCGAAAGCTTTTGGATCTGCTCGATCAGAAATGAACGAGGGAATAATCACCACGGAGACACGGAACACGGAGGAAGACAAAGGAAGAGAAAAATTGTGGGCTTTTGATTTTGCTCTTTCTCTTTTCTCCGTGTCTCCGTGGTGATTATTTTTCGTCGCAGAGGATTGGCTCAGTCAGCTGTCCCGCCCACATCTGGTACCGCTTGTAGCCACCCGACAAATTCCGCACGCGGAAACCATGTTGAGAAAGCAGTCTCCCTGCCACATAACCGCGCAGGCCCACCTGACAGAAAAGCAGTAGTTCCTTGTCGCGAGGCAAATCTTCAAGACGCTCTCGCAATTCATCCACGGGCGCCCATTCCGCACCGGGAATCGTGCCTTGGTTGAATTCGGCCTGGGTGCGCACATCCACCAAGAGTTGATCGGGGCGGAGTGTCGCCAGCTCTTCGGGTTCCCAAAGTGCAATATCGCCGCGCACGACATTACTGGCTACGAAGCCCGCCATATTCACGGCGTCCTTGGCGCTGCCAAAGGGTGGCGCGTAGCAGAGTTCCAGTTCCTCCAGATCGAAGACCGTCAATCCCGCGCGCATGGCCACGGCGAGTACATCCATGCGCTTATCCACGCCAGATTGCCCCACGGCCTGGGCGCCCAGGATCCGCCCGGTATCCGGCGCGAAAAGCAGTTTGAGGGAGATGGCGTGGGCACCCGGATAGTAGGTGGCATGATCGGCAGGATGCACGTAGATCCGCTGGTAGGGCAGGCCCTTTTGCTTGAGGCTGCGCTCCGAAAGGCCCGTCATGGCGAAGGTCTGTTCAAAAATCTTGCAGACGGCCGTGCCTTGGGTGGCAGCATACCGACTCTCACGGCCCAGGATCACCTCCGCAGCGATGCGGCCTTGGCGATTAGCGGGGCCCGCGAGCGGGATCAAGGCGGGATCGCCGGAGACGAATTCCTTCACCTCCACCGCATCGCCCACGGCAAAAATCGAAGGATCGCTGGTGCGCATTTGATCATCCACCCGAATGCCGCCGGTGGCGCCGAGTTCCAAGCCCGCAGCCTCGGCCAGCGCGGTTTCGGGACGCACACCCACACACATGACTGCCAGATCACAAGCAATACGACTACCATCCCCCAATATCGCCACGAGATTTTCACCCGTGCCATCGAAGGCCGTCACGGTCGCACCAAGGCGGAGTTCAACCCCATGGCGCTGCAACTCTTGGTGTAACGGTTCCACCATTTCAGGATCCGCCACGGCCATCACCTGCGGCAACCGCTCCACCAACACCACCGCAAGCCCGCGATGCCGAAGCGATTCCGCCAACTCCACGCCGATGTAACCCGCCCCAACCACGAGCACTCGACCCATGGGTCCCGCGCTTAGGCCCGCGAGAATACCATCCATATCGCCCATATTGCGCAGCGTGTGAACGCGCGGATCATTGATGCCAGGAACAGGCGGTCGGATCGGTTCTGCGCCAGGACTCAGCACCAGCGCGTCGTAGGCTTCCTCATATTCGCGGCCCGTTTTTGAATTTCGCACCCGAACGGTCTTCGCTTGGCGATCGATGGCGATTACTTCGCTGTGAATGCGCACATCCAGGTCGAAGCGCGCATTCAGGCTCTCGGGTGTCTGAACGAGAAGGCGTTTGCGATCTTCGATCACGCCTCCGATGTGGTAGGGCAGGCCACAATTGGCAAAGGATACATAGGGGCCACGTTCGAACATGATGATGGTGGCTGTTTCCGAGAGCCGACGTGCCCTTGCCGCCGCACTGGCGCCACCGGCCACGCCGCCGATAATAAGAATCCGTTTTGAAGAATTAGGCATGGAGGCTCCAGGGTCAGAAACGCATATCCAAGCTGAGCCCCAGGGACATGTCCGCGGTGTTCTCGTTATGGGTAATGTTGTTCATGTAGTGAAAAGAGAAAGTCGCATTACGGCGCACTGTCCAATGCAGGCCGAGATCATGTTGCAGGCTGGGTCGGTCCAGCTTCTGATAGATCTGTGGCTTCAACAGACCTGTCTGGTAGTAGAGCTGAAAAAAGGGCCGCCAACGCGCACTGCGCCGGTATTCCCAGGCAGCATGGGCACCCAGGCCATCGCGCGGTCCGCCCAAGGTCATGCTGGTATATGCCACATTGCCATTGGGTCGGCGCACAAAGGCCCCACCGAAATAGAACACATGGCGCGCAAGCGGTTGCCAGCGGCCCGTAACCCCATAGGTTTGATCCCAGCCCGAACGATAAACCGCATAGGTCGAGGTCAGTGGCGGTTTCACCGAGGCATAGGCGGAAAGATTCCAGGCTTCACCCTTGGCAAATTGGTGGGTGATGCCTAAGGTTGGATCCTGCGTTTTGCCACGGATGGATTCGTCGTTGTAGAAGAGCAATTTGCCATAGGCCATGACAACCATAACCAACTGGTATTTGCCCACCCTATCCCGGCCGTACTGCTCGAAGCCCAGGGAATGGAAGCCTTCGATCACACCATCTAACTTGCCGCCGCTATGTGTTTGAAAGGGAATTTCAGCCCAAAGATCCGTACGTTCCGTGATACCTCGACGCACACGAACGGTGCTGCGGACGACTTCTTCATCGAAATAGAAGATCAGTGGAATCGAGGCGTATTCCCCCGCATGGGCCAACACAAACTCACGGGTAAGAAACACGCGCCCCGAAACATCCCGAGGCGCCTGGGATTTCAGAATGTCGGAAAATTCAAACGTATTGCCACGCACGTGATTGAAGGTTGCTCGCCAGCGACCCGCGCCAAGCGGTGTTGGATCGATGGGCTGGTAGACAGCCGAGGCCTGGGCAAGTGGAAACATTTCCCGAGTTGGAAATGGACCCAATTCTGTCGGATCTTCTGCCACCAGAACGGCAGCCAGGCTAAATCCGAAACCGAAACGCCTAAACCACCCGTTGCCATGGCCCCGCATTGAATACCTCGGTGAAACCCGCCTGTTGCAGAAAGCGCTGCGCGCTGGCGCTCCGAGCACCGGAAGCACAACAGAGAATGATGGGCTTGGAACGATCCAACTCATTCATCCGCTGCGAAAGCTGATCCAGGGGAATATTGCGACTGCCGGGTGCGGCCCCGCCGGAAAATTCGATGGTGGTGCGCACATCGATGACTTGCGCACCCTTGGTCTTGAGTTCCGTTAGATCGTTCACGTTGATGCCTCCTCGCACCATCATTAGGATGCGGCGCAGGACGAAGAGTGCCAAAAAGGCCATGGCAACGTAGGTCAGGAGGCGGGCAAGGTTCATCAGCGGGCTCGAATCAAATCTTCAACAAGTCAGGAAGGCTTCTGGGGATGGTTATTCCCTTATCGAAGTGCACGATAAGAAGCCTTGGCCCGATCACTGACATGGCCGCAGACCAGATCACATAACTCCGAAACCAGAGGCAGGATGGGTGAGAAATACACGGTGTTGCCCTCGGGATTGCGGGTGACAAGCCCCACACGAACCAGACATGCCAGATGTTTGCTGGCATTGGCTTGGGACAAACCAGCGACCTCCGCGACACCCCCTTGGCTGAGGGGCTCCTTCGCGTCCAGCAGCGCCCTCAGAATCTTTAGGCGGGAAGCATCGCCTAAGGCCCCGAAGAGGCAGCTCACTTCGTCGATCATCGTGTCATTTGCAAGGGCGGATTTCATACCTACTCCACAACCAAACAGTAATATTCCGCCCGGCGATTGTCAATGTCCGAACTCCCGCGAGGTCAACAGGATCCTGGTGCGGCTCCAGATTCCAGTCAGCTAGACTAATCCTATGCCTACGCTTCAGGAACGCGCCCACGCCATTCGCCTCGTTTGCACCGATGTGGATGGCGTGCTTACGAATGGCCAACTCCAGTTTGGTGGCGATGGCACCCACACCAAGTCCTTTCATGTGCGCGATGGCGCAGCCACGGTCTATTTGCAGCGATGCGGGATCAAAGTCGCTTTCATTTCTGGCCTAGATAGTCCCTCTACCTGGGCTCGCGCCAAGCACCTAGGGGTGGAAGATTGCTTCGCGGGCAATCTTGCCAAGGGGCCCATTCTCGAACAACTCTGCGCCAAGCATGGTCTGCGTCTCGATCAAGTGGCGCATGTGGGAGATGATCTGCCCGATTTGCCCCTTTTGCACCGCGTCGGCCTGGCCTGTTGCCCCCAAGACGCCGTAGACGAGGTGAAGGAAGCTTGCCATTTCATGGTGGAACTCAAGGGCGGCGAAGGCGTACTAAGGCCCTTGGCAGAATTGATCCTCAAGGCGCAGGGCCTTTGGGATGGTGTGCTGGCAACCTACCGAGGCTGAACCCATGCGAATTCAAAACCTCCTGCTTTCCTTGCTCTTGGCCGTTCCGGCGGTTGCGCAGGTCATGGAACCCAGCCAACTTGGTGTTCAGATCCGCATCAGCATTCCTGAAGGGAACTTTCGCGATGCGTTGGGTGGATTGCGAGTTCCAGGCTACGGCGCGAGCCTTTTAGCCGAATTTGATCTGGGCGACAGCTTCCACACCCGCGCGGCTCTCGGCCTGGATCGCTGGCCCCAAGGCAGGGGCAATCTGGTCGATGAGAATCGTGAAATCAATGCCTTTCACCTCAGCGTTGAGGGCCTGTATTTCCTTCAGGATGAAGGCGCCTTACGCGCCAAAGGCCCCTATGTGCTGGGTGGACTCGGTGGCTACGCTTGGTCTCTTGGCAAAGACATCACGGGCCTGGCCACCACGCGCCGAGCGATCCATATGGCTGGAACCTTGGGCGTGGGTTGGCGACTCAACAAACATCTGGATGCTGAGATCAAGGCCTTGATGGGTGCCGTTGATCCAGGCCTTTCGGCCCTGGTGATCATGGGTTGTGTGAACTACCGATTCTGAAGACATCTACCTCAGCAAATGTTCCGCCACTCGCCCCGCGGCCCCAGGTTCACCCAAATGGGTGCGGACTTCTGCGAGATCCCTTCGCACATCCGCTGCGCAGGTTGGATCCAGCAATTTGTCGAGTTCCTCTGCTAGACGCATGGGATTGACTTCATTCTGTAGTAATTCGGGCGCAACCTCGCGCCCTGCCACGACGTTCGCCAAACCGAAATGAGCCACCTTGACGAAGCGCTTGGCGATGCGGAAGCTAAGGGCGTTCATCTTGTAAATGATGGCAAATGGAGTGCCCAAGAGTGCGGTTTCCAGTGTTGCCGTGCCCGAACAAACCAAGGCTGCGTCAGCATAGGCCCGAGGTGCGTAGCTGCGATCTTCAATTAAGGTGACGGGTGCGCCATCCAACACGCGAGCGACAAAGCTGGAATCCAAGGAGGGTGCCACGGGCAATACCCATTGAACATCCTGGTGGGCGGGATCGGCACGCCATGCCTTGACCAGTCGGGCCAAGGTTGGCACAAGTCGTTGTATTTCGCTTCGGCGGCTACCGGGAAGGAGCGCCACCAATGGGCGCGTAGGATCCAGCCCTGTTTCACGAAAAAAGGTGTCGCGGTCCACTTCAGCCTTAACCACTTCCACCAAGGGGTGGCCCATCCACACCGCTTCAACGGGCAGGCCCTCGAAGAGTCTCGGTTCGAAATCAAACAAGCAATACAGGGTGTCCAGGGTGTTCCCAAGAATGGGAATCCGCCCGGCCTTCCAGGCCCAAACCTGGGGACAAACGTACTGATTTAGGCGCACCTTGGGCATGGCTTGCCGCAGCGATTTCGCCAGGCTCAGATTGAAGCTCTGATAATCGATGAGCAGTGCCGCGTCGATGTTTTCTTCCCGGGCGACCCGCAGAATTTCCTTTTTCATACGCAGCAGTCGGGGAATGTGCCAAAGCACTTCCACAAAGCCCATCACACTGAGCTCGCTAACATCCGCCAGCTTTCGGTCCAGGTAGGGCGTCATGCCCGCGCCGCCAATGCCGATGATGCGCAAGTCCGGTCGGCGGGCCTTCAGTTCCCGCAACAGCTCGGTGCCATGCAGATCACCACTGGCCTCGCCCGCTATCACTAGAAGGGTCTTCACGACATCACCTGGGGGAAATAAATCATCGGATGGGATTCTTCGAGGCGAGCGAGCATTTGGGTAGTCGGCATTGGGTCCGTGGCAGGTATCGCCACGTTCCAACGGTAACCTAGGCGCTGAAGCGACGGATAGTCGGCTCCTGGGGCTCCCACCGCGCAAAACAACCGATCCGAAATAACTTCGAGTGCCTCCCCTAAGGTCTCATCCCAGCAATAACCCACGGCATCACAGCGGACCTCTTTCAGCAAAGAAACCAGTCCCACTGCTGCTCCAGCAGTTGGTTGCAGTGCGACTTTGACACCACGCCCAGCCAAGGCTTCCAACAATGCTTCCAGAGAACGGAGAAAGCTGGAGGTCTCCATCCGGCCCTCCGGCGCTTCCGTGGGAATCACCAGAAAATCGGGCCCCAGCCCCGGACGAAGGGCTTCGATGGCGGTAAGAACCCGTTCTTCACCCCAGGGCATGGCCGGCAGGTGCAACGCATGAATGGCAATGCGGCTTCGAGCCCAGCCAGGATGCACCTCGCCTAACCATGCCAATTCCACGGCCGGAAAAGAAATCCACGCATCTGGATCGGAGGTAGAGGACAAAAGAGGTACGAAGCGCATCCAAATGATTATGATGGAGCGCCGGAGGGCCGCATGACCCATGTTTTCACCCTTGAGGAAGCAAAGGAAGTGATGCCCCGAGTCCAGGCCATCACCAAACCTGTGTTCGAATTGGCCACCAGCCTGAGCCGTGACCTAGTGACCACCTGGGCCGATACCATTCGTGATCTTGGTCCTGAGGTTAAGGGACTCTGGCTCGTGGATTTTGATTCCGGAGATGGGTATTGGTGCTGGTCCTACCCTGAAGAAGACCTGAAACATTGGCACAGCTATGACGGTGGCTACGGCGAACGGGTCACGGTTGAACACCGGCCCAACGCCCAGGGATGAAACTCGAGAGCCCCTCACCGTTCCGCGAAGCCGTTATGGCCTGGGTGGCTCGGATCCCCTATGGCCACCTAGCCACCTATGGCCAAATCGCTTTGATGGCAGGCTTCCCGAGACGCCCTCGCCAGGTGGGCATGGTGCTCAAAGGCTTGCCCGAATCCACGAAACTACCCTGGCACCGGGTGGTCAATGTGAACGGCTACGTGCCGAGCAAGGGCCGATGGTGGGGCGCCCAGGTGCAGATTGCCCGATTGCGGGAAGAGGGGATTCCCGTGGATGATCTCGGCAACCTGGATCTGCCCAGCTACCGCTGGGATGGAATGCCTAACGAGCCGGCGCCCCCAAGGGCTTGAGTTCTGCATCCCGCAGTCCCACCAGAAGAGCCTCTCCCTTCGGAGAAATGCGGAATTCTCCAAAACGCGCTTGGGTGTAGAGAGGGCCTGTACCTTCTTGAAAGAAGAAGGCGTCGCTGCCTAGCCGAACGTTCCCGTGCCGTCGGCGATAGCGAAGGAGAAATTCGCCTGGGGCCAGGGGCTCTGCGTCTTGAATTCGCAGGTACTGAGACACTCCTCGAGCATCATTGACGAGCACCACGCAGCCATCGGGGGAAGCGGTGGATGAAACCCAACTGGCAATCCGATAACGCAAGGCCATGTAATCACCCTGCATCAAGGAACGTGGATCACGGGGCGCCAAGTCCAGATACGCCGTTTGCCCATGCCGCAGAATGGTTTCCTTTTGAGTAATGGCAAAACCGAGACTACCAAAAACCAGGATGGCACCAGCGATCCCAAGCATACGATTCAGCATGATCGGGTCCTCCATCCAAACCAGCCACGAAGCCCCAGAAGTAGGGAACCCGTGAGAAGCAGCACGCCAGCCTTGGCCATCAGGCTCGTTTGCAGCGCGTAGTAGAACTGCCCCAAAAAGGCCATGCCCGCAACGGCTGCGAAGGCAAAGAGGAGGGGTTCGCGCGTTTCAATGGCCACCACCATGACAAAAAGACCTGCGGGAATTCCTGGGGCCCAATATCCAACTACGCCCAAGGCCACCACCACCGGAATTGCCACAGCCAGGTTTCCCGGCTGAATCAGCTCCAAACGGTGCAACACTCGCCACGTTCCAAAGGCCAATAGGATTCCGTAGACGACCGGGGCCAGCAGGTTCAACTGGGTTCTGTCATGCGAAGAGAAACCGATGTGATTCTCGATCAAATCAAAGGCCAAGCGCCACGCCAACAGCCCCAGGAATGCTACCGAAAGACCATACAGCACCGGACGCCGAAAGGCCTCCGCCGGGTTTTGCCAGAACCGGTTCGGCAAGCACCACCCTACGCCCAGGGCGAGCCCCACCAGCGGAATCGCCCAGTTCCCCGAACCCGAACGCATGAAGATCAACGCAAAGAACACAGCCGCTGCCGCTGTGGAGAGAAAACGATGAAGCGCATCGCGAAAGGCCAGGATAAGGGCCAACTCAAGAACTACCATCGTCGCCCACAAGGAGGCTTCGGCATGAGCACCCATATGTTTTTCCATACCGAATCCAACGAAACCCTGCCCCGCAATACTCAATGCCAAGGCCATCTGCACCGAAAAATCGGCCTTCGTAAAGGCCCGCAACAGACAGGCGCCACCGCAAAGCATCAGGCCCAGTGCCAGCATCGCTTCCGTCTGATTCCCCAGCGCGAGGATGGCCCCCAAACCCACCGCCAAAAACAAGCCCGCGAACCACGCCCCAGCACCAATAAGGGCCCGCACAAACCATGGCATTTCGGATTCTTGATGAGCGGCCTCGACCCAAGCCTCGTGGGGCGGCAAGGCAAATCCTTCGGCCTCTAGGCGCTGTGTAAATTCGAGAATGGTCCAGGGTTTCATCGGGCCTCCCGGTGTAGCACCCGCAGCCAGGCAGCTGCACCGCCGAGTTGGGCCACCAAACAAAGTCCCAGAAAAAGGGCACCGGAGCAGCCGGAGTGCCCTTCGAACAAGGCCTTGGCGAGCGCCGTTGTCAGCGCAGTAATGATGCACGCCAAGGCCACAGTGACCATGAAAAGATCCCTGCGTATTTTCAGATAGACCCAAAGCACCAGGCCCATTACGAGGATCAGCGCCGGAATGGCAAGCCATTCGGCATTGGTGTTTTTAGGGGCCACGATGGCCAACAAGGCGCACTGAAGAATTCCGCCAAGGGCAGGAAGGCTGAGGCTGCGCGGCATGGCCCGCCCTGCAGCCCACGGAAAGAAGCGCGGTGCCACTTCCCAGAGCAGCCAGGCGACACCATTCAAGGCGAAAAACTTCCAAAAAAGTTCCGGAATGTTCTCACTACCGGCCTGCTCCCACGCCAAACCGGTCCAAAGGTTCAAGAGCAGGAACCAAAAACCCCAAAGCGCCTGGAAGCGGCCCAACAGCACCCAAGGCAGTATCAGAAAGGCCCAGGCCCGAAACAGCTCGAATGGGTCTGCCCCCGTTTGGTAGATCTGGCCAAAGACCGCCAGCCAAACACCCACCAGGAAACATGCTGCGGATAGCGCAACCTTGCCCGAAAGCCGCTCCACTCCGATCTTCCAGGCTATTGCCAATACCGCGATGAGCCCCGCGATCACCATGCCGAATTTTCCGAATCGCGGAATCTTCTGCCAGTTGAAGGCGAAGAAACAAAGGATTCCAGAAAGCGAGAGCGCGGCACCGGCGAACAGCAGGATGCGGTGCAATATGCGGGTCCAGCTTTGTAAATCCGGGCCTTCCATCAGCAATTCCCTCGCGCGGTCTCTGGTGGATGGCTCCAGGTCGATGCGGGCCAAGGCGCCCGGGCGCAGGGATGGATCCAAGTTTTTCGAGGTCATGCGATGAGTTTAACGAACCAACCACAGGAATCCACTCGCCGAGAGGGGTGCACCACCAAGCGGGTGGACGGATCGATTCAACGGAACGCCTTGAGGGCCGTTGCTCTGGGCGAAACACTGCCTCTGTGCCCTGAAGGAGAACTCATGAAAAACATCCTCCCTGCCCTGGCCATCCTGGCCCTTCCACTCGCGGCTTAGGAAGCCCAAATCACTCAGCCAGGGTTCATCCAATTCAACCCAGTGGCACGCGGGTTCAGCGTGGAGGCCCACCGGAAATCCGCTACCGTGGATCAGAACCTTCAGCTCGCTGCGTTCGGCCTGGGCGTAAGGCTCCACTTCTAAGAAAGTTCCCGATGCGTTTTCAGGAGATCAAGCAGTCCCTTTGGGATAGAGTCCGCAACCCGGCCTACTGGGTGGTGCTTCTGAGTCTCTGGGCATTGTCCTTCACGTTTATGCTCATGGTCGTCCCCAAAGCCAAACTGGGAAATTTTTTGGGGCTTCAGGCCTTCGCGCTCCTCTGGTTACCCGCCATATTCCTGAGCCCTGTTCCCTGGCAATGGACCCAAGATGATCGTCCTTTGGCGCCCTGGGGAAGAGGATTGCTCCAAGTCTTCGGCTTTGGTCTGCTCCTAGTTCTGCTTCATGCCCTAGCCATTCTTATCTTTCGAGGGCAAGGCGAAGGGCCGTTTATCCTGGGTCTAGTCACGGGAATCGCCATGGTCGTGCTCATGGCTCTTGCTCCTTTAGGCATCATGATCGCCCGCGGGGAGCGCTTGGCCCAAGAAACTCGCGAGGCTAAGACGCAGGCCCGGCAAGCGCAGTGGATGAGCCATCGTGGTGCCTTCAGCCCACGTCTCCTATTCGGAAACTTGGATCATCTGGCCGATCTGGCTCAGTTCGATCCCAGAGGCACGGAGCAGGGGCTGGTGGATTTGGCCGCGCTCTATCGCCATTGGCTGGTAGAAGCCGAAAAACCGGTGATCCCCCTGAGCACAGAGCTGGGCATGGCGGAAGAGTATTTGGCCCTGGAACAAAAACGCTGGAAGGGTCGTCTCCGGGTTCGCACTCAATTTGATTTGGAGCAGGATTCGCAGGCGGTGCCGCCCCTGCTCCTGCTTTCGTTCTTAGAGCAAACACTGACGGGATCTCCCAAAGAACACGATACTGAGCTCAGCCTCCGAGTGTCAGGAACCGCTTCCATGTTGGAGATCGAATTGGAGCTTCTAGGTTCCATCGCACCTCCCTCCCCCGAATTACTGCTGCAGTTTCGCCGACGAATTCTTGCAACACTCAACCGCGAAGCCATAACGGCCATCAACCTTTTTGCGACCGGCTGGAAACTCACCTTGAGCATTCCTAAAGGCTCGTTGGAGATCTTGCCATGCTGATGAAGGATGCCCTGTGGGCCATTCCGCGCCGCCTTCGAAGCCCGTTGATTTTGAGCCTGACCATCGGAATTTTCATCTTACAGACAGGCCTGCTCTTTGCTACTCGCTTCATCCCCGTTAACCCTTCTGATGGTGCTTTACCTTTCCAGCCCGCACCCCTTAAAGCGATCCTGCTTTACGGTTTCGGAATCATCTACTTGTTCGGTCTCACACCCTTTCCCTGGCAATGGACTCGGGATGATCGCCCCATGGCTTCCGTGCTGCGAGGCGCGCTTCAGGCTTTGATCTTTGGCCTGCTGTATGCCCTCGGCACAACGTTGATCAACTGGGGTGATATTCAACGCACGATGGCTCCCCTGCTCATCAAGCTGCCTGGCTTCAGTGTGCCGATATTCATCGTCATGACGACCCTTATGTCCGTCATCTTCAATGGCGTGATCGGGTACGCCTTGGCCCTGTGGGAGACGCGCCGCCAAGAGAAAGCCGAAGCCCTGCGCCAAACCGAGGAGGCACGCTGGACACTCTTAAAAGCCCAGATGTCTCCGCATGTATTGCTCAACAGCCTCAACGGATTGGCGGAATTGGTGCGCGAAGATGAAGCCGCCGCTATCAAAGGCATGCGCGACCTGGCTGAAATTTACCGGCAACTGCTTAGCTTTGGCGATGCCCCCAAGGTGCCCCTCGAGAAAGAACGCCGCCTGCTGGAAAGCTACTTGGCCGTGGAAAAATTGCGCCTGGGTGAACAGCTTCACGTCGAGTGGGACTGGGATCCGCAACTCGATGGCATTGCAACCATCCCCTTGCTGGTGCAACCCCTGGTGGAAAATGCCATCAAACACGGCATAGCCGCGGATCCCCAAGGCGGCACCGTGCGCATTCAGGGGCGCATCGAAGGTGCACGACTATTGCTGACGGTGGCCAACACCGGGCAAAGTAATTCTTCCCGTAAGCGAAGCACTGGCGTGGGCCTGGCCAACTTGAAATCCCGTCTGGAATTAGCCTACGGCGGGAAGGCCCAGTTCCATTTGGTGCGAGAATCGCCCTGGACCCGGGCCGAGCTTCAAATACCTTGGGAGGCATGATGACCTTACGAGCGGTGTTGGCAGACGACGAACCCTTAGCGCGACGGCGTTTGGCTCGCCTGCTCCGCGAAGCCGATTGTGAGGTATTGGCGGAATTTCCCGGCAGTGCGGAAGTGCTTGCTTGGTTCGAATCCGGCGCAGAGGCAGATGTCCTTTTTCTGGATATTCAAATGCCAGGACTCACGGGCTTGGAGGTGTTAGCAGAATTGGCCACACCACCGCCCGTAGTCTTCGTAACGGCTCATGTGCAATACGCCGTTCAGGCCTTCGAGGCTGCTGCAGTCGATTACCTTTTGAAGCCCGTCACCGAGGATCGGTTGACCCGAACCCTGGACCGCCTGCGTCAGCATCAGATTCCTCGCCGCAAAGGCCCCGAAATCGCCGCGCTGCTGCCAGGGCAAAGCGCCCGCTTCCCTGCCCGAGCCGGGGAAGGCTTCGTCTTTCTGGAGATGAAAAAAGTGACGCATTTCGAGGTGGAGGATGAAATCGTTTCCGCCTGGGCTGGCGAACGGTACAAAACCTCCTGGAGTACGCTCGGGGACGTGGAACAGGCCTTTCCCGAGGAAGAGTTGCTCCGCATCCATCGACATCTATTGCTCCGCCCATCCATGGTTTTGGGTTTTCGGCCGCTCATGGGTGGGCGCGGTGAAGTTCGGGTAACTGGAGGCAAAACGCTCGAGGTCAGCCGAGGCTCCGTACCCAAACTGAAAGCCGCGCTGGGGCTGGCAAGCAAATTCAGCGAGGCCTAAGCGCTCAGCGCAGATGATTGATCCGATCAGCTCAGCTGCTTGAGTCGTTCAGCTTCGTGCGCGGCACGCAGGGGTTCGAGAATGACTTCAATCTGCCCCTGCATGAAGGTTTCCAGCGAGTGGACGGTGACGTTCACACGGTGATCCGTCACGCGGCTTTGGGGAAAGTTGTAGGTACGAATCTTCTCGCTGCGATCCCCGGAACCCACCTGAGACTTACGCAGGGCGCTGGATTCAGCATCTACCTCCGCTTGGGCTTTATCCAGCAGGCGGCTGCGCAGCACGGTCATGGCCTTGGCCATGTTCTTGAGCTGACTGCGTTCGTCCTGGCACTGCACCACGGTATTGGTAGGCAAGTGCGTAAGGCGCACGGCGGAATAGGTCGTGTTCACGCTCTGGCCACCCTTGCCGCCCGAGCAGAAAGTATCGATGCGCAAATCTTTGGGGTGGATTTCAATATCCACTTCGTCGGCTTCCGGCATCACGGCCACCGTGGCGGCAGAAGTATGGATGCGGCCCTGGGTCTCGGTCTTTGGCACTCGCTGCACGCGATGGACACCCGATTCAAAGCGAAACACCGAGTAGGCACCTTCGCCCTCGATCTCAGCCACGGCTTCCTTCAGCCCACCCATATCGGCCTCACTTTCGTCGAGCACCGAGACCTTGAAGCCCTTGCGTTCGGCAAAGCGCACATACATGCGAAACAATTCCCCGGCGAAGAGGGCGGCTTCTTCACCACCGGTGCCCGCCCGCACTTCCAGAATGACGTTGCGGGCATCCTTGGGATCCTTGGGAACCAGCAACTTAGTGAGCTCAATGGCACCGGCATCGATGGCCGTTTTTAGATCCGGAATTTCCATTTCCGCCATCTCGCGAAGATCGGCATCCTGAGTCTTGTCACCCAAGATCTCCTCGGCTTCCTGCAATTGCTGCATCCGCGTGCGCTGCGCCTGCCAGGCCAGCACCACCGGCTCCAGTTCTGCCCGCAGCTTGGTCAGTTCACGCAGTTTCTTGGAATCGCAGACAACACTGGGATCCTGAAGCTGCGCCTCCACCTGCTGAAATTTGGCATCGAGGGCTTCGAGCTGATCAAACATGGGGTTTCCTGGAGTCAAGGATCAACAAACGATCCGCCACGGGGTAACAGAAAAGCAAAGGAACTCAAAACAACAACGATCGCAGTGAACGAAAAGGACAAGCCTTGGGATTGCAGACTTCTTTCAGTTGCTTTTACCGGTGTTCATCAGTGTCCATCGGTGGCTATTTTTTCTTTTCATTGGCGGCAGCATGCGAGGAAAGCATTTATTGCCACCGATAAATACCGATGGACACCGATAGGGATTCGCGAATGCCGACGTCAGGGTTGGTCCTCTGCCAAAGATAAAAAAAGAACGGGCCGAGAAATCGGCCCGTTCTTGAAAACAGAGTAGCTACTGAACTTCGACGGCGGGAGCGGCTTCGACCACGGCTTCGACAGCAGTTTCGGCGACAACTTCCTTCTTCGCGTACTTCTTGTTGAACTTCTCGACGCGACCGGTGATGGTCATGTCGCGCTGCTTGCCGGTGTAGAAGTTGTGGCAAGCCGAGCAGACTTCGACGCGCATCTCTTTCTTGGTTGAGCGTGTTTCGAACTCGCTGCCGCACTGGCAGTGGGCGATGACCGTGTGCAGCACGGGATGGATTTTTTCTCGCATTGTTTCCTCCTGGAACCGACCGGAGGCCTCTGTGCCCGCGGCTTGTTCACGCATAAGAGAGCCAGTCTATCCCGAAAGTCCTTTGCGCTCAACGAAAAATCCAGAAAGCCACGCACCACTCGGGAAGGATTGCCTCCCTTTGAGGCCCGACTTAGCTCTTGGCGGGCGCAGGCTTGGCGGCGTTAAGAAGAGCCTTCACCTCGGCAGGAGGATCGAACTGAGTCTTGGGCACGGGCACATTCCAAACCACGCTCTGGAAGGTCAGCGAAACCGTCTGACCGGCGAAAGACTGAATCATGGTGTGCGGCACCATGATGCCATCGACGCTCTTGTAATCCTTCGTGACGCTCTCCATGGCGACTTCACCCATGGCGGTCTTCAGTTTGGCAAGGACCTTTACGAGAAGCCCTGTTTTTACACTGTAGAACTGGGTGCTGGGTTGTCCCTTGTGGGGTGTGGCCAAGACTTTGTAGCAGGGTTCGCCTTCGGCCGTTTCGGTGCCTTGGGTCTGCACCTCTTTGAATTCTTCTTTCCAATTCTCGGTGTGGAAGCGGGCCGACTGCTCCGTCGTGTCCTTCTCTTCACCGGTCTTGATCTGAGGGCCTTGCATGGCACTAAACGACCAGGCGATCTTGCCGTCGAAGCCCTCGAGCATCTTGCCCAAATTCGGCAGATCGATTTCGCTGAAGCTGAGATTGGGCTCGGCTTTGTATAGGGTGAGGGCACCCTTGATTCCCATGGCCGGCATTTCCATGGTGCCCTTAATGACCGTGGTGCGTTTCCCGGCGTAGGCGGCCTTTCCACCTGTGACCTGGATGAAGCGTTCCATCACAGCTTCGCCCTTGGGAAGATCCTGGGCCACCAGGGCCGAAGGCAGGATCAGAGCGGTGGCAAGTAGGGTTCGATACATGGTGTCTCCTAGTTAGCAGGCCGCTGGATCCAAGCCAGGGCGCGGTCGAGCGTTGGGTCTTTCCCCAATAGCAGTTCGCGCTGCGTGGGGCGCACTTCTTCATCGGGCGTAACACCACGGCCTTCCAAGGGTTGGCCGCCATCGGAAATGTAATTGGCGATGGCGTACTGGAAGCCATCCCCGTTGGGCAAGCGTTCGAACACCGAAGGCAAGGCCGCGCCCGCCGAACGACTGCCAAAGATGCGGGCACGGTGAATATCCTGCATGCCACCCGCAAAAATCTCGGAGGTCGAACCCGAACAGCCGTCTACCAGAATGGCCAATGGGCCCGTGAAGGCAGAAGGTCTGGGGAAGACCACAAAATTCAGGGTGGTGCCTCGCATGATCATGGTGCCGAGTTTCAGGTCTGCCTTGTCTGTAAACCAGCCCGCGGCGCCCATAGCCATGCCGCCGATTCCACCTGGGTTGCCCCGCAGATCGATGACGAAACCCTTGCAGGTTTCGGAATCCTTCAAAGAAGCTTGAAAGGCCTCTGCAACGACGGCGGGCTCGAACCAGATATTGAATTTCAGGTAGCGAATCTGCCCAGGCAGGGCGCGGTGCTCCACCCAAAAGGGCATTGACGGCATATTCCCAAAGGTGACCATTTTGCCTCGAGGCGCAGTGCGCTGGAGACGCAGCGTTGTCGACGTTACGCCATTCCCGAAAACCGCCTCAACGGTCGTGCCGACTTCACCATCCAGAAATGACTGCAGCCGGCGGGAGGCCATCAGATCCAATTGGGTGGAAGTCTTGAAGGCCGTGGTGATTTTCTGAAGCACGGGAGCGACATCTTTACCCTCGACACGAAGCAGTTCCCACCCCGCTTTGACGCCAGCTTTCTCCCCCGGCGAACCCGATTCCAAGCCCGTGACGATGGCCTTGCCATCGAGGAGGCGCAGTTCAACACCGGCCGTGCCACCACCCTTGTTTCCCGATTGAAGATCGGAATAAACTTCGGCGGGCACAATGCCGAAGTGTGTTTGCTTCAGGCGGGCGAGCATTTCACCCAGAATGGCCTGAACCTCCGCAGCATTGGCCGCCTTCTCGACTCGGGGCCTCAGCTCGTCGTGAACCTTTTGCCAATCCAGGCCCCCCAACTTGGGATCGTAATGGCGCTTGGCCACTGTTGACCAGACCTGCTCGAAAGAGTCGAGATGTGCCTGACGCTGGATCGGGTTCATGGTTTCGGGCGGCACCGCCAAGACGATCGCTGGGGCCAAAAGACTGACAAACGTAGTTCGTAATTGCATGGAATCACCGAAAAGAAACGCGATGGATTGTTACTTAATGTTGTCAGGATCGTCGACCCTACCCAACCCCATCCGCTAATTTCGATCGGCGGCAGTGCCCGGAGGCCGAGTGGTTCACTCGGGCCGTGGAGCGGCGGACACCTTTTCGATCATGGGTTCGCCATCTTCGATCCAAAGCCTCGCCTGGCAGGGAAAACTCGGCAGTAGACAAACTAGGTCGCTCAGTTCTGAAATGCCGTCCTGGAGATGTTCCATTAGCGTTTGTGGATCATGATGGAAAGAGGCCACACACGAACAATCGGCCTGAGGATCGCGCGCCGTTTCTTCAATCAAGGCTCCTGAATAGCCGAAATAGGTGACGATATCCGCTGCCACGGCAGCTTCCCTTGGCTCTGCAATGCAGGAACTGATGAAGGTCGCCTGGAGAACAGTGATATCTGGGTTGGTGTGGGTCTCCAGGAAATCCGCAAAGCGCTGAAACAACTCGGAAGGTTCAACATTCAAGGCATTTAGCAAGATGCCAAACCACGGCACGGCTCTTCCCTGGTTATACATCACGTCGCAGGCATGCGCGATCCGCGCCGCCGCTTTCATATCGGCCTCGCGGAAATCCGGCGAAGCGATCACGGTGTAGGGAATTGCCTGCAAATGCTGAAGGCCTAATTCGGGGGCGGTTTCCTGAAGGCGTGTGCCAGGCAACACCGAAAGGGGAAAGATATCCACATGATTGGGAACTAGG
>JFJP01002268.1_pt1 | contig 19680 bp, 12 predicted proteins | sample 431651 | NCBI WGS metagenome assembly JFJP01 (sample SAMN02602958, study PRJNA72255) | Microbial mat metagenome, whole genome shotgun sequencing project. | biome: fresh water; feature: sink hole; material: water; isolation source: purple microbial (photo- and chemosynthetic) mats found in...
GCTATCTCGATGCCTTGATGGCGGGCGCGCCGCACATCGAGTTGCGTCTGGCCGCAATTCTGAATGAGTTGATGACGCGTCGTGGCGCTGCAGCGCCGGCGCCGAGCGAATTGTTCTATCCCGATATCAGCCTGCGTGCGCCGCGTCAGTCGCCTGAACTGGCGCTTGAAGATGAAGCCCGAAGCCGCGCACTGCGGAGTTCGCGTCTGCAATATCAGAAGGGACTCCTTGCCTTCCTGCAGAACAAGGATCCGCTGGCTGGCTTGCAGAAGATGCAGGATGCCATCGGGATGGTTGAAAAGCTTTCGCAAGGCGCTGCGCAATACACGTTCTGGTGGACCGCCGCCGGTCTGATGGAAGCGTTGCGGCGCGGGGGTGTGCCCACCGATTTCTGGCTCAAACGGCTCTGCGGCCGCATCGATATTCAGATGCGGCGTCTGATGGATGGCTCGCGTCAGCTGGCTGATCGTCTGTTCCGTGATGTGCTGTATTACGTCGCCCAGGACACCGCGCCGAAAGGCCGCAATGAACAGGCCAAGTCACTGTTCGAACTGGCGCGGTACTTCCCGGCCGAGGAAAGCAGTGCCGATGTTTCGGCGCGGGCATTGCTCTCTTCATTGCGTGAAAACCTGGCCAGCGCCAAGGATCACTGGATCCGTTACTGCGCCGGTCATGGCGATAGCCTGCCGCCGTTCCAGCAAGCCGCGCTGGGGTCATTCGAGGCGGCGACACATTTGCCCAACCCGAACATGCAGGCTTTGACCCGCATCGTGCAGGCGGTGGCCAAACGCCTGCCTGGTGAAGCCGACGCCACCAACAACGAAGCACTGCAACTGGAAATGGTGACCGCGCTGTTGCTGGCGCAGAACGCGTCCGAGCATTACAGCGAACTGGGGCAGGAATTTGTCGATCAGGCGCATACCCAGTCGATGCGTCTGCAAGCCTCGATCGATCCAGAGTTTGACGTCTCGCAGATTCCTGAAGTGCCGATGCTGGACGAAATTTCCCGCGCGGCGCAGGAAAAACTGGTGGTGGCGCAGGTTACGCAGGAAGTCCAGGCCAACCTCAACCAGGTCGAGGAAGTGCTCGATCGTTTCTTCCGCAATTCGACCGACCGCGCTGGCATGCCGATGCTGCCCAATTTGCTGAAGCAGATTCTCGGCGCATTCAACATCCTTCAACTCGATATCGCGAGCGATCTGGTGCGCGAAACCATCCGGCGCATCGAACATTTCACCGCGGCGGATATGCCCGGAGAAGTCAATTACATCACGCCGGAAAACCTCAACTGGGTGGCGGAAGCGCTTTCCACGCTGGGCATTTATCTGGAAGCGATGCGGCATGGTCGTGACGACACCAAGACCTTGACCCGCTTGTTGGCGCAGCCGGAAGTGGTGATCAAGCCGGAAGTCTCGGTTGAGAACCAGATTCAGGCCGATACCGACCGCATCAAGGAGTCGGTACAACATTGGGCCGCAGAAGGTGGCGGCGAGCAGGAACGCGTTGCACTGAAAGCGGAGCTGGACCAACTGGCCAGCGATGCCGATCTGGTTGGCAACGCCGAACTGCGCCGCCAGGCCGATGCGGCGATGAAAGCGCTGGCGGCGACCGCGCAGACAGAAGCGATGGCGGCGCCGGCTCAGGCTGTGCTCGAAGCGATCCAGAGCATCGGCACGAGCCCGCTGGTAGCGCCGGCGCCAAGCGCGGAAGCCATGCGCCTGGCCGCAGCCTCGGATGAGGATGTTGATCAGGAAATGCTCAGCACCTTCATTGAAGAAGCGCAGGAAGTGCTCGGCAACATCATCGCCCAGGTTATGCGGCTGAATGTCAGTCCTTATGACGCGGAAGCGTTTACCTCGATCCGGCGCAGTTTCCACACGCTCAAGGGCAGTGGCCGCATGGTCGGATTGACCGATCTGGCGGAACCCGCCTGGGAAATCGAGCAGACGCTGAATATCTGGCTGCGCGATGAAAAAGCGCCGAGTACGGAAATGCTGGATTTCCTCGAATCAGCGGCACAGGTTTTCTCGGTTTGGGTCGGCGAACTGGAAGAGCAAGGCAAGGCGCGCGTCGAGTCCTCCGCTCTGGTCAATGGCGCCCGCAAACTGCGGGGAGAGACGGCAACCGTCAGCGCGCCGGAGAGTCCGCCCCCAAAGCATGAAGCCGGCATTGTGGCTAAGTCAGGTCCAATTGCCGGCGAAAATTCTGACCAAAGTGCAGAGCAGAACGTAGACCGCGACGCATCGATTGCGTCTGACGATCTGCTGGAGATTGAGCCGCCCGCTTTGGCAGTGGGTGAAGCGGTGGTTGCGGAAAAGAGTGCAATGCCTGCTGACGAGGTGGACATCGAAGGCCATCGTTTGCCAGCCGAGTTGTTCGAGATTTTTACCGATGAAGTCACGCTCCGGATTGGCGAACTGGATGCCGCGTTGACTGAAATGGCCAGCGGTCAGCGCCCGGAGGCGTGGGAAACGTTCATTCGCGCGGCGCATACTTTGGCCGGCATTTCGCGCACCACCGGTTTTATGCCATTGGCCGAGGCGGCGCATGAAGTTGAGCTTTGGGCGCGGCAATGGCCCGACAAAATCGTCCCGCTGAATGCCGATGTGGTCACGCATGTCACCGCCGCGCTGACGCCGTTGCATGCGTCGGTGCGCGGCATCCTGACCAAGCGATTCCCGCTGCCAATGCCGCAAGTCGCTGAAGCGTTGGCGCGGACTCTGCTGCCGACATCGAGTGTGGTTGCAAGTGAAACGACAGCGGAATCACAGCCGATCACCGCTGTGGAGGTGGAGCAGGAGCAGAAGTTGGATTATGTGCCCTTGCCGGAACCGGTTGCACCGCCACCGCAGGCGCCGATACCCGCGCATGATGAGCTGGACGATCAATTGCTGCCGATCTTCCTGGAAGAGGCGGCTGAGTTGTTGCCGCAAGTCGGTGGGATTCTTCGGCAGTGGCGCGCCGAGCCGGAAGATACCGTCGTGCGTGATGCGCTCAAGCGCGCTTTGCATACCCTGAAAGGTTCCGCCCGGATGGCGGGGGCGATGGTACTCGGCGAAGCCGTGCATGCTTTGGAGACGCAAGTCGTCGATAACGGCGATCAAGCTGCCACGACAGCCTTTCTGGACGGCCTCGAAACCGAATACGATCACATCGCTGATCTGGTTGATCGGCTCAAGCCTGGTTATGCCGAAACGGAGGCTGCCATGGCCGAAGTTTCTGAACCGTCCAGTCTGACCGCTGAGGAGAAGGGGAGCGCCGCTACCGCGCCGATTCCGGCCCCACGACTTGAAGCCGAGATGCATACGCGGCAATCATTGCGCCTCAAGTCCGACATCATGGACACCCTGCTTAACGAAGCGGGGGAAGTGGCGATCGCCCGGGCGCGCATTGAAAACGTGCTGGCGTCCTATAAGCAGACGACGCAGGAACTTGCCGCCAACGTCGACCGCTTGCGCTCGCAGCTGCGTGAACTCGAAATCCAGGCCGAATCACAAATGCATTCACGCCTGTCGCAAGTGGCCGATAGCCAGTTCGACCCGCTTGAATTCGACCGTTTCTCGCGCTTGCAGGAACTCACCCGTCAAATGGCGGAAAGCGTCAATGACGTCTCCACCGCGCAGGACAACCTGCTTTCCGGCCTCAATGAAACCGATAACGCCCTGCAATTGCAGGCGCGAATGACGCGTAATTTGCAGCAGGAGTTGATGCACATCCGCATGGTGCCGCTGGATACCCTGGCCGAGCGTCTGTATCGCGTGGTGCGCCAGACGGCGAAGGAAACCGGGCGCAAGGCGCAACTGGAACTCGACGGCGGCCATACCGAACTTGACCGCGCCGTGCTCGACAAGATCGCCGCGCCGCTGGAACACCTGGTGCGAAATGCCGTGGCGCACGGCATTGAGTTGCCGGAAGTGCGTAACGAGATGGGCAAAACCGAATATGGTGAGTTGCGCTTGTCGACACGCCAGGAAGGCAGCGAAATCGTCATCTCATTGGCTGATGATGGTGCCGGCATCGATCTGGCTGCGGTTCGCCAACAGGCGGAAGCGCGCGGTTGGCTGAAACCGGGCGAAGTGGTCGAGCAGGAACAACTGGAACAAATGTTGTTCCGTTCCGGTTTTTCCACCGCCAAGCATGTGACCGAGATCGCCGGGCGTGGCGTTGGCCTTGACGTGGTGAAGAATGAAATCGCCAGTATCGGCGGACGTGTCAAATTGGAAACTGAAGCCGGCAAGGGCACGCGTTTCACCATCCGGCTGCCGCTGACGCTGGCGTTGACCCAGGTCGTGCTGGCGCGCGCCGGCGGACTGACCTGGGCGTTGCCCGCCTCGCTGGTCAAACTGGTGCGCGAGATGAAAGTGGAACAGATCAACGCCTTGCATGAAGCTGGCCAGATGGAAGTTGAAGGCGAAGTGTTTCCGCTGCGCACCCTGGCTGATCTGGTGGGCCGCAAAGCGCAACCGGAAGAAGGTCGTTTTCGCAGTGTCTTGCTGCTACGGGCTGGTGAGCAGCGGCTGGCGATCCGGGTCGATGCGATGGAGGGCAACTACGAGGCGGTGGTCAAGAATATCGGCCCGCAACTCGCCCGCATCGCGGGTATCAGTGGCGCAACCGTGCTCGGCGATGGCCGTGTCGCGTTGATTCTCAACCCGTTCCAGTTGGCCGAGCGGGCGCATGTGCACGCAGTCGAACGTGAACTTGAAGTCGTCGATTTGTCACCGCTGATCATGGTGGTTGATGATTCGTTGACGGTGCGCAAGATCACCTCGCGTTTTCTGCAACGCGAAGGTTACCGGGTCGTTACCGCGCGCGATGGGGTCGAAGCCCTGGAATTGCTGCAGGAAGAAATGCCGGCAGCGATGTTGCTCGACATCGAAATGCCGCGCATGGACGGCTTTGAAGTTGTACGTAATGTCCGCTCAAAACCCGCCACACGCGGTCTGCCAATCATCATGATCACCTCGCGCACGGCAGATAAACACCGCAGCCATGCACTGGAAGCCGGCGTCAATGGCTACATGGGCAAGCCGTATCAGGAAACTGAATTGCTGGCAGAAATCCAGCGCCTGACCGGGGAAACCATCGCCGTCTGAAAGCTGCCAGCCTGTTTTGGCTGGCAGCGAATTCCTGTCACGGGATTGACCCTGCGCTGCACTAGAATTGCGGCCATCCTGAAACCAGCAAGACCATGAAAGTACCGTTGTGGATATTCCTCTCCTGTTCAAAGCCTTACTGCTTGGCATCATCGAAGGCCTGACCGAATTTCTTCCCGTTTCCAGCACCGGCCACTTGATCATCGCCGGCAGCCTGCTGGGCTACACCAACGAGCAGAGCAAGGTATTCAAGATCGTTATCCAGCTGGCCGCCATCCTGGCGATTTGCTGGGAATATCGCGCCCGCCTGATGCATGTCGTCGGTGGCCTCAACAACGATCCCGCCGCGCGCCGCTTTAGCGGTCACATCCTGCTCGCCTTCTTGCCCGCCGCCGTGCTGGGCGTGCTTTTTCACAGCACGATCAAGTTTTATCTGTTCAATCCGATCACCGTCGCCGGCGCCCTGATCGTCGGCGGCCTGGTCATTCTGTATCTGGAAAAACGCGCTTATCACCCGCGTATCAATGACGTTGAGCAGATGTCATGGCAGGTTTCGCTGAAGGTCGGTTTTGCCCAGGCCATGGCCATGTTTCCCGGCGTCTCGCGCTCCGGCGCGACCATCATGGGCGGCCTGATCTTCGGCCTCAGCCGCAAGACAGCCGCCGAGTTTTCCTTCTTTCTCGCCATTCCGACCATGCTCGCGGCGACCGTTTACGACGTATATAAAAACTGGGCGCTGCTCCGTATGGAAGACCTGCCGGTCTTCGCGGTCGGTTTCATCGCTTCGTTCTTCTCCGCCATGATTGCAGTGCGCGCCTTCATCCACTATGTATCCAACCACAGCTTCGTGCCGTTCGCCTGGTATCGCATCGTCTTTGGCTGCCTGATCCTGATGACCGCTTACTTCGGCTGGATCGATTGGTCGGATGCCTGATCGATAGCGTGTTTTTCACGCTTTTAATCACGCTTTAGCCAGGTTTCGCCCCACTGTCATTTCTGCGCAGTCGGGAATCCAGATTGTCCATTCCTTAATCTTTAATACGTGGCTTCCATGTGGTTCAAAAACCTTTCCGTCTATCGCCTCACCCCCAATCCCAACCTTGATCTGCCCAAACTGGAAGAAAGCCTTGCCCGCCAAGCTCTGCAGCCGTGCGGCAATCAGGACATGGAAAGCCAGGGCTGGGTCTCGCCGCGTGGCGATGATCGTTTGCTGCACGTGCTCAACCAGCAAGTCCTGATCGCGCTCGGCGTCGAACAAAAACTCCTCCCCGGCAGCATCGTCACCCAGTTCGCCAAGGACCGCGCCAGCGAAATCGAAGAGCAGCAAGGCTACAAACTCGGCCGCAAACAGATGCGCGAACTGAAGGAACAGATCACCGACGAACTGTTGCCGCGCGCCTTCGTCCGCCGCCGCGTCACCTGGGCGTGGATCGACCCGGTCAATGGCTGGCTGGTGGTCGACGCCGCCACCCCGCTGAAAGCGGAAGAACTGCTGGAACGGCTCAACAAAACTCTCGACGACCTGCCGGTGCGCACGCTGCACACTGAAATTTCGCCCAGTTCCGCGATGACCGACTGGCTGCTCGCCGGCGAAGCCCCGGCCGGCTTCAGCATCGACCGCGATCTCGAACTGTGTGCCGCCGACGACAGCAAAGCCACCGTGCGCTACGTCCGCCATGCGCTCGAAGGTGAAGAAATCCAGCAGCACATCGCCGCAGGCAAAACCGCCACCAAACTCGGCCTCACCTGGAACGACCGGATTTCCTTCGTGCTCAGCGAACAACTACAACTCAAGCGCCTGGCTTTCCTAGACATCCTGAAAGAAAACACCGAACAGGCCGACAACGCCGACGAACAATTCGACCTCGACTTCGCACTGATGACCGGCGAAGCGGCAAAACTGCTGGCTGACGTGGTGGCAGCACTGGGCGGGGAAAAAGCGAAGGCGATTTGAGTGGAAGTGATGGTGAAAAATCCAGGCTAACTCCCGCCAAACACTGACCATACACACTTTCGCCTACAGCCCTTGGACATTGCCGTGAAGTATTTCGGACCTGGACACGCGAAGCCTGCAACAATCGGTGACCGAACGGTGACCAGAACGGTGTTTTCGGAGATGCAAAGCAAAACGGCCTAGCCGATGAAGGCTAAGCCGTTGTTTTTTCTGGTGCGCCCGGCAGGATTCGAACCCACGACCCCCTGGTTCGTAGCCAGGTACTCTATCCAACTGAGCTACGGGCGCTCAAAGAGGCGCGAATTATAAGGAAATGGCGCCGTTTGGCAAGGTGCTGGCCTGGAATTAATCAGTTTTCTGAAGCTTCTCGCAGCATGCCTTGGGCTTCGATGAAGGCGATGATCTCGGCTAATCCCTGGCCAGTTATTGGAAAACATGAATGGTTGCCTGCCGAGCATTGCTGCCGTGGCCCTTGAAAGCCTGACAAGCAGGTCACGCAGACACTATCCGCCGCCAAATTTCTAAAGATTTACGCTGCCGGCAACAGCGGCAGGTGGCAACCTGCCCACTGATTCAAATATTGATATTAAAGAATGCCGTATAAAACAAAAAAGCCCACAGAATTGTGGGCTTAGATGTAGTAATTGGCGGAGACGCAGGGATTCGAACCCTGGATCCAGGTTTTGCCCGGATGCACCCTTAGCAGGGGTGTGCCTTCGACCACTCGGCCACGTCTCCAAGGGTTCTAAAGCAACGCTGGAAAGCTTCAGGCGGCGACTTTGTCGAGTTCGAAGGCTTGATGCAGGGCGCGAACGGCGAGTTCCATGTATTTGTCTTCGACGACGACGGAAATCTTGATTTCCGAGGTGGAAATCATCTGCAGGTTGATGTTTTCAGCTGCCAGCGTGCCGAACATCTTGCTGGCGACGCCGGCGTGAGTGCGCATGCCGATACCGACCAGGGATATCTTGGCGATCTTGTCGTCGCCGCTGACTTCGCGTGCACCGATTTCATCTTTAACTTTATTGAGTACTTCCATCGCTTTTTTGAATTCGTTGCGATGCACGGTGAAGGTGAAGTCCGTGGTGTTATTGGCGCTGACGTTCTGCACGATCATGTCGACGTCGATGTTCGCATCGGCAACCGAGCCGAGGATGAGGGCGGCGATGCCGGGTTTGTCGGGCACGCCCTGGACGGTAAGTTTGGCTTCGTCACGGTTGAAGGCGATGCCGGAGATGATCGGTTGTTCCATGTTTTCTTCCTCGAAGGTGATCAACGTGCCTTCGCCTTCATCCTGGAAGCTGGAAAGCACGCGGAGTTTGACTTTGTATTTGCCGGCGAATTCAACCGAGCGGATTTGCAAGACTTTCGAGCCCAGACTGGCGAGTTCCAGCATTTCTTCGAAGGTGATGGTGTCGAGCTTGCGGGCTTCCGGCACGATGCGCGGGTCGGTGGTGTAGACGCCGTCGACATCGGTGTAGATCTGGCATTCGTCGGCTTTCAGCGCGGCGGCGAGGGCGACGCCAGTGGTGTCGGAACCGCCACGGCCCAGCGTGGTGATGTTGCCGTTTTCGTCCACGCCCTGGAAACCGGCGACGACGACAACGTGGCCGCTGTCGAGATCGGCGCGCAGGTTTTCTTCATCGATTGAGAGAATGCGCGCCTTGGTGTGGGCGTCATCGGTGACGATACGGACCTGGGTGCCGGTGTAGCTGCGTGCTTTCAGGCCAAGATCCTTGAGCGCCATCGCAAGCAGTGCGATGGTGACCTGTTCGCCGGTGGAAATGAGGACATCCATCTCGCGTGGATCGGGATCCTTCTGGATTTCCTTGGCCAGGGCGATCAGTCGATTGGTTTCGCCGGACATGGCGGAAAGGACGACCACGACCTGATGCCCGAGCATCTTGAATTTGGCGACGCGCTCCGCGACGTTGCGGATACGTTCGATGGAGCCCACCGAGGTGCCGCCGTATTTCTGAACAATTAGCGCCATGATTGGGGGAGTTGCGGGGAAAAAACGCGGATTCTACAGGAGGCGGAGTTGGCGTCGCCAGCGTGCCGGAAGATTGAAACTCTTTCGCATCATCAGTAGTCTATGTTCCTGTTCTAATTTTTTAACGGAGCTTGAAGATGGCCAATCAGTTCGACAATGTTGTGCAGATGGGTGGTGCCGCTGGTGGTGTCATCAGCGTCGAGCAGACCAACAAGGTTCTGCGCAATACTTATATGTTGCTGTCCATGACGCTGTTGTTCAGCGCCGCCATGGCTGGAGTTTCCATGGCGATGAACGTGCCTTATGGCGTCAGTCTGGTGACCAGTCTGGCTGCGATGGGCCTGCTCTGGTTTGTGGTGCCGCGCACTGCCAATTCCGGCGCTGGCATCGGTGTGGTGTTCGCGGTGACTGGCTTGCTCGGTTTCGGTCTGGGCCCGGTACTTAACCACTATCTCAGCCTGTCCAATGGTTCTGAAATCGTTCTTCTCGCCTTGGGCATCACCGGCGCTGCCTTCCTCGGTTTGTCCGGCTATGTGCTGACCACGCGCAAGGATTTCAGCTTCATGCGCAATTTTCTGGTCATCGGCGTGCTGGTTGCCTTCATTGCCGGCATCGTGTCCCTCGTTGCTGCGCTGGTCGGCTATCCGATGCCCGCGCTGGCGTTGACCGTATCGGCGATGTTTGCCTTCCTGATGTGCGGCATGATTCTTTGGCAGACCAGCGAGATCGTGAATGGCGGCGAAACCAACTATGTGCTGGCTACCGTTGGCTTGTACGTCACCATCTACAACCTGTTCACCAGTCTGTTGCATCTGCTTGGCGCATTCATGGGTGAACGCGACTAAGCTCAGCTTGCTCTCCGTGCAAGGTTAGGGGGTGGCACAATGCCACCCCCTTTTTGTTTTCCGTCATGAATCCTTCTCCACTCGTTCTTACCGCTGGCGAACCCGCCGGCATCGGCCCGGATCTTTGCGTGATGCTGGCCGGCAAGTCGTGCGACGGGCGCATCGTTATCGTTGCTGATCGCGATGTGTTGCTGGAGCGCGCCGAGCGGCTGGGTCTGGCGTTCGAATTGCCTGAATACGTTGTTGGTGGCGCTGCCCGTCTAAGCCTGTTGCATCTGCCTGCCAACGGGCCAGTCACGCCAGGGGTTCTCGATCCAGCCAACAGTTCTTATGTGCTGGCAACCCTTGAGCGCGCAATTGCTGGCTGTCTCAGCGGGGAGTTTGCCGGCATGGTGACCGGGCCGGTGCACAAGGGGGTGATCAACGATGCTGGGATCGCGTTTACCGGCCACACCGAGTTCCTGGCTGAACGCACTGGTACGGCGAAGGTAGTGATGATGCTGGCCGGCGGTGGCATGCGGGTAGCTTTGGCGACAACGCATTTGCCGTTGCGCGAGGTGGCGGATGCGATCACGCCGAACAGCCTGCTGGAGATTCTGCGCATTCTGTATGCCGCTTTGCGCCGCGATTTCGGCATTGCCATGCCGCGAATTCTGGTTGCCGGATTGAATCCGCATGCCGGTGAGGGCGGCCATCTGGGGCGCGAGGAAATCGAAGTGATCGAACCAGTTTTGCAGCAGTTGCGTGGCGAGGGGATGCACCTGATCGGGCCGTTGCCAGCGGACACGTTGTTCCAGAAGAAAAATCTGGCGACCGCTGATGCCGTCCTTGCGATGTATCACGATCAGGGCTTGCCGGTGTTGAAGCACGCGAGTTTTGGTGAAGGCGTGAATATCACGCTTGGCCTGCCGATCATTCGTACTTCGGTCGATCATGGTACGGCGCTGGATCTGGCTGGCTCCGGCCGGATCGATGCAGGTAGTCTGAAGGTGGCCATCGAGGCGGCTTTGTCGATGGCGCGCTTCCGGAGCGCAGCATGAACCGGCATGCCGAGTCTGCCTTGCCGAAAGCCAAGAAGTCGCTCGGCCAGCATTTCCTCGTCGATCAGCATTACATCGCGCGCATCGTCACGGCGATTCGGCCCGAGGCGGCGGATCGCATGGTGGAAATCGGCCCCGGCCCGGGTGCGCTGACACGGCCGCTGCTGGAGACACTGCCGCATCTGGACGTGGTGGAAGTCGATCGTGAAATGGTGGCGCGCCTGCAGGCGGAGTTTCCGGTTGCGCGCCTCAGCGTGCATTCGGTGGATGCGCTGCTGTTTGACTTCGCCAGCCTTGGCCCCGGCCTGCGCGTGGTCGGCAATCTGCCATATAACATTTCTTCGCCGCTGCTGTTTCATCTGGCAGCCAGCGCGGAGTCGATTGTCGACATGACGTTCATGTTGCAGAAGGAAGTGGTCGACCGCATGGCCGCCGCACCCGATACGCCAGATTACGGTCGGCTCTCGGTGATGCTGCAGTCGCGTTTCAAGGTCACCAAGTTGTTCAACGTGCCTCCGGGCGCCTTCCAGCCGCCACCGAAGGTTGATTCCGCCATCGTGCGACTGGTGCCGCTAGCATTGGCAGATGTTCCCTATCGCGATGCGAAGGTGTTTGCCGAAGTCGTGGCGCGCGCTTTCGGTCAGCGGCGCAAGACTCTGCGCAATACCTTGCGCGGCTGGGTCGATGAGGCACTGTTCAACGAGCTCGGTATTGATCCGCGTCGGCGCGGCGAAACACTGACTATTTTCGAGTTCGCGGCATTGGCGAATCGGTTGCAACCCATCCGGCTGCAACCCGCTGCTATTAAAGAATCTGATGACTGAATCCAAAATTGAGGCCTGCTTTCATTGCGGCGAACCGGTGCCTCCCGGCGCCAAGTATTTCATCCTCTATCAGGGCGTCAATCAGCCGGCCTGTTGTATTGGTTGCCAAGCGGTGGGGCAAACCATCATTGACTCAGGCAACGCGGATTACTACCGCTTGCGAACGGATTTACCGAAGACCGCCGAGGCGGCGCTGGAGGAGTTGAAGAATCTCAAGCTGTACGACTTGCCGGAAGTGCAGAGCAGTTTCGTCAAGAGCGAAGGTGATGTGCGGGAGGCGAATCTGATCCTCGAAGGCATCGTCTGCGCTGCTTGTGTCTGGCTCAACGAGCGGCATTTGCATCAATTGCCTGGGGTATTGGCGGCGGATATCAACTTTTCCACGCGTCGGGCCAGGGTGCGCTGGGATGACAGCCGCATTCATCTGTCAGATGTTCTGAAGAGCGTCCAGGATATTGGCTATCTGGCCTATCCCTTCGATGCCGGCCGCCAGGAAGAACTGTTCCGCAAGGAGCGGGAAACCGCGATTCGTCGCCTGGCCATCGCCGGGTTGGGCATGATGCAGGTGATGATGTACGCGGTGCCGGCCTATATGGCAGATGAAGGCACGATGACGCCCGATATCGAGGCGTTGATGCGTTTTGCCAGCCTGATATTGACCACGCCAGTGGTCTTTTTTTCTGCCTGGCCGTTTTTTCAGGGTGCCTGGCGCGATCTGAAACTGAAGCGGGCAGGCATGGATGTGCCAGTTGCACTCGGCGTCGGCGCGGCCTACACGGCCAGCATCTATGGCACTTTCATTGGCAGTTCGGAGGTGTATTTCGATGCCGTGACGATGTTTGTGTTCTTCCTGCTCACCGGCCGCTTCCTGGAAATGAGCGCCCGCAAGCAGTCGGCGGAAGCAGCGGAAAGCCTGATCAAGCTGATTCCGGCGGCGGCGATGCGCTTGCCGGGTTACCCCTCGTCAAGGGAAGAAGAAATGGTGGCGGCGGTCAAGCTGATGGCCGGGGATCATGTCCTGATTGGCCCGGGCGAAAGCTTTCCGGCCGACGGTAGCGTGGTGGAGGGCTATTCCAGCGTCGACGAATCGTTGTTGACGGGCGAATCGATGCCGGTGACCAAGCATGCCGCAAGTTTGGTGATTGGCGGCACGATCAATCTGGAAAGCCCGCTCGTGGTAAAGGTGGAAAAGGTGGGATCCGATACCGTGCTGTCTGGCATCGTCCGTCTGCTTGATCGTGCGCTGGCGGAAAAGCCGCGTCTTGCGCAGATTGCCGATCGTGTCGCGGGTTGGTTCGTGTTGGTGTTGCTGATTGTGGCGGCCAGCGTGGCTGGCATCTGGTATTGGGTTGACCCGACTAAAGCCTTCTGGATCACGGTGTCTGTGCTGGTTGTTTCGTGTCCATGCGCGCTCGCGCTGGCGACGCCAGCAGCCTTGACGGCCGCCCTCGGACGCTTGACCCGGCTCGGTTTGTTGTCGACCCGAGGGCACGCGCTGGAAACCCTGGCGCATGCGACTGACTTTGTGTTCGACAAGACCGGGACGTTGACGACCGGCCAATTCAGTTTGCTGGATATGGAAGTGCTGCGTTCCGATCGCGCCAATGTGCTGGCGCTGGCACAAGCGCTGGAGCAAGGGGCGACGCATCCACTGGCATCGGCTCTGCGCGAAGCGGCTGGTGGAACGGATTTGGCCGCAGATCAATTGAGTTATATCCCCGGGCGCGGCGTAACCGGTCAGATTGGCGGGCAAACCTATCGCTTGGGCGCGCCGGAATTTATCGGCGAAGCACCTGCACCCGCTCGCTTCAAAGTTGGCGTTTCACTGGTCGGTCTGGCAGATGACTCGGGTGTCCTGGCCTGGTTTGCGTTGGGGGATGCCACCAGGGTGCAGGCGCATCCGTTGATCGATGAATTGAAGGCGCTGGGCGTCCGTATCCATCTCTATTCCGGCGACCGCGATGAGAATGTTCAGGCTTTGGCGCGTGAACTCGGTATCGATGATGCGCGCGGCAGTATGTTGCCGCAGGATAAGCTGGATGCGGTGAAAGCCTTGCAAATGGCTGGCGCAATTGTCGCGATGACCGGGGATGGTGTTAACGACGCTCCGGTGCTGGCGCAGGCACAAGTCTCGATTGCGGTCGATCAGGGCGCGGAAGCGGCCCAGGCGGCTGCCGACATGGTGTTGCTCTCGACCGAGATCGGCCGTCTTGCCGATGGTGTCAAACTGGCTCGCAAGGCGCAGGGTGTCATTCGTCAGAATCTGGCATGGTCCGTTCTGTACAACGTTTTCGCTATCCCGGCCGCCGCGCTCGGCTATGTGACGCCCTGGATGGCTGGCATTGGGATGTCGCTTTCCTCGCTGCTGGTCGTGCTGAATGCGATGCGCTTGTCGCGCATCAGTAAAAATTGAAAGCGATAGGTCATAAGGAATTTTGATTATCTCTTTGACCTAGGTCACAAATACTATCCAGCTACTTAATAAAGCCAGCCTATGGACATTCTCTATCTATTGATCCCACTCAGCCTGGTCTTCGTCGCCGTTATCGCTGTCGTTTTTCTGTGGGCGGTCAAGAGTGGGCAATTTGAAGATATGGAGGGACCAGCTCACCGGATACTCATGGATGATGAATCACCTAGCCCAACTTCAAAAAGTTTATCTTCAGAGCAACAAAACGATATAAGTCCGCGTTGACATATATCAAGCGTCTATTTAGGATTTGAATGTCGTTTATTCGGCGTTCTTTTTTCAACCCAGCCTGTAATACTTGAGGAGACCCGTATGGAAGCAACATACAACTATAAGGTCGTCCGCCAGTTCGCCATCATGACTATCGTGTGGGGAATTGTCGGTATGTTGGTGGGCGTCATTCTTGCCGCCCAACTCATCTGGCCTACGATGACCGAAGCTCTGGGCCCATTGGCGCCCTATCTTTCATACGGGCGCATTCGGCCCTTGCATACCAACGCGGTGATCTTCGCTTTTGGCGGGTCGGCGTTGTTCGCGACTTCTCTTTATGTAGTTCAGCGCACCTGTCAGGCTCGGGTGCTGTCGGACGGTCTGGCCTCTTTCGTCTTCTGGGGCTGGCAACTGGTGATTCTTCTTGCCGCCATTACCTTGCCAATGGGTTTTACCAGCAGCAAGGAATACGCTGAACTGGAATGGCCGATTGATATTTTGATCGCAGTCGTCTGGGTGGCTTATGGCGTGCTTTTCTTTGGCACCATCATGAAGCGCAAGACCCAGCACATCTATGTCGCGAACTGGTTCTTCGGCGCTTATATCGTGACCATCGCGCTGTTGCACATCGTCAATAGCGCCGAGTTGCCGGTGACGCTGACCAAGTCCTACTCCGCCTACGCCGGCGTGCATGACGCCATGGTGCAGTGGTGGTACGGCCATAACGCGGTTGGCTTCTTCCTGACCACTGCGTTCCTCGGCATGATGTACTACTTCATTCCGAAACAGGCCGGTCGTCCGATTTTCTCCTATCGCCTGTCCATTGTTCACTTCTGGGCGCTGAACTTCATCTACATGTGGGCCGGTCCGCACCATCTGATGTACACCGCGTTGCCCGACTGGGCGCAGTCGCTCGGCATGGTGTTCTCGCTGATGCTGATTGCTCCTTCCTGGGGTGGCATGATGAACGGCATCATGACCCTGTCAGGTGCTTGGCATAAGCTACGTACCGACCCGATCCTGAAGTTCCTGATCACTGCGATGTCTTTCTATGGCATGTCGACTTTCGAAGGCCCGATGATGTCGGTGAAGACCGTCAATGCGCTGTCGCACTACACTGAATGGACCATCGGTCACGTTCACTCAGGTGCCCTGGGTTGGGTGGCAATGATCTCGATCGGTTCTCTGTATCACCTCATTCCGCGCCTGTTTGGCCGTGAAGAGATGTACAGCGTCAAGATGATCAACACGCACTTCTGGATGTCTACCATCGGCGTTGTGCTGTATATCGCCGCATTGTGGATTGCAGGTGTGGCGCAAGGTCTGATGTGGCGTGCAACCAACTCTGACGGCACGCTGACCTACAGCTTCGCTCAGTCGGTCAATGCCATGTACCCGTTCTATACCATCCGGTTGATTGGCGGCACCCTGTTCTTCGCCGGCATGTTGCTGATGGCATACAACGTCTGGAAAACCATCGCTGCGGGCAAGGCTGTCAACGATGCCCGTATCCCCCAAGCCGTTGCGGCCTGATGAACAAGGAGACTGAATATGTTTTCGCATAAGGCGCTAGAGAAAAACATCGGCTGGTTGATGGTGCTGACGTTTGTCATCGTATCCTTCGGGGGTTTGGTGCAAATCGTTCCTCTGTTCTTCCAGAAATCGACCACGCAGCCGGTTGAGGGCCTCAAGCCTTACAACGCACTGGAATTGACTGGACGCGATATCTACATCCGCGAAGGTTGTGTGGGTTGCCACTCGCAGATGGTGCGTCCGTTCCGCGCGGAGACTGAGCGGTATGGCCACTTCTCGGTAGCGGGCGAATTTATCTATGATCGCCCGTTCCTGTGGGGTTCCAAGCGCACGGGTCCGGACTTGCATCGTGTTGGCGGTCGCTATTCGGATGACTGGCATTACACCCACATGATGAATCCGCGTGACGTGGTGCCCGAGTCGAACATGCCTGCTTATCCTTGGCTGGCTGAAGCGGCCGCTGATGCATCAACCATTCAGCAGAAGATGACTGTGCTGAAGAATTGGGCGGGTCACCCCTACACGGATGAGGAAGTCGCCGCTGCTCCAGAGATGCTGAAAGACAAAACCGAAATGGACGCGTTGATCGCATACCTGCAGGTTCTTGGTACTCACGCACCAAAGGCCAAGTGATATGGATGCGGGTCTCTTGAGTTCGGCTATCACCGTGATCTTCTTTGTGCTGTTCATCGCCATAGTGATTTGGGCGTTCTACGGCGGGAACAAGAAGAAGTTTGAAGATGCTGGCAACTTGCCTTTTGAGGAAGATGCCGCCGAGACCCGCAAACCGAATTGACCTCGCGTCGATTTCAATAGTCGGTTCATTAGGAGAGATAACATGATTGATGGATATGCAGTACCCGACTTCATCAGCGATTTCTGGCACTACTACATTGCCGCGATCACTGCTGCCGGTATTCTGTTTTCACTCTGGCTGCTGAAGAGCCAGAGCAGTGTCAAGCCGCTCGCTCCGGGGGAGACGGCGGAACTGATGCATCCCGTTTGGGATGGCGATCTGCAGGAACTGAACAACCCGCTGCCGCGTTGGTGGATGTGGATGTTCTATATGCTGATCCTGTTCGGCATCGTCTATCTGGTGCTTTATCCGGGTATGGGCAAGTTTGCCGGCACACTGGGTTGGTCTTCCGCACAGGAATGGACGGACGAAAAGACCCGCGTCGATGCCGAATTCGACAAGGTCTTCCAGCCCTTTGCTGGCCAGGATCTGATGGCAGTCGCCGCTGATCCGACTGCCAAGCAGATGGGAGAGCATCTTTTCCTGACTTACTGTTCCCAGTGCCACGGTTCCAGCGGCCAAGGCGGTTCCGGTTTCCCCAACCTGACTGACTCGCAATGGTTGTTTGGTGGTACCCCGGACGACGTCAAGAGCAGCATCGCCAACGGTCGTATTGCAGAAATGCCGGGTGGACTGGCGGGTGACGAACAAGGCGCCAAGGAAGTGGCTAACTATGTGCTGTCGCTCGGCGGAAAACCGCACGACGCTGCTCTGGCTGCTGTCGGCAAGGAAAAGTACGCTGCTTGCGCGGGATGCCACGGCGAAGACGGCAAAGGTATGGCTGCCGCTGGTTTCCCGAATATCACCGATGATGCATGGCAGTATGGTGGAACGGAAGCTGCGATTACCGAGAGCATTGTCAAGGGCCGCAAGGGTGGGATGCCAGCGCAACTGGAAATGCTGGGCGAAAACAAGGTTCATCTGCTTTCTGCCTATGTCTGGGGATTGGGTGGTGGTCAGAAGCCGGCACCTGTCGTAGCTGAAGTCGCTCCGGTTGATGCAACGGCCCCGGCCGATGCAGCGGCGGTAGATGCTGCTGCAGCCCCAGCTGTTGCTCAGTAATCCTATCAAGTTGTAATTCAGGGCTGGCGAACTGCCGGCCCTGAAAGCAAGCCTGTTCGGTTGAATCTAGAGCCGGTTTGCTTTCAGGTCAGCGGACAGAAATTTCCGATCCGCATGTTTATCACCAGATTGGAATTCATCTAGATCCTTGCCCATTCTGGCTTGGGTTCGAGATGCAGTATTAAATTTTGCGAGGCATCAGTGGCAGAGCAACATCCAAAAATTCCTGTATTGAATGACCAGGAAAACGGCCAGGAGCAGTCTCTTTACGCCGTACATCAAAAAATCTATCCGCGTGCCGTTTCAGGGATTTTCAATTACTGGCGCGTCGGTCTGGTTTTGTTCACACAGATTATTTTCTACGGGTTGCCTTGGTTGAATTGGAATGATCGCCAAGCCGTATTGTTTGATCTGGGGGCGCGCAAGTTTTACTTGTTCGACTGGGTCTTCTGGCCACAGGATTTTGTTTGGCTGGCTGCAATTCTGATTATCTCAGCGCTTTCGCTGTTTCTGTTTACTGCGGTTGCCGGGCGCTTATGGTGCGGATATGCCTGTCCCCAGACTGTCTATACCCAACTGTTTATCTGGGTTGAGCGTTGGTTCGAGGGTGACCACAACAAACAGAAAAAACTGACCGAAGCGGAGTGGTCGACCAACAAAGTGCTGCGTCGTGGCGGCAAGCATGTGGCTTGGATACTCCTGTCCCTTTGGACCGGCTTCACTTTTGTCGGCTATTACACGCCAATCCATGAACTGGCCGGCTCGTTCATTCACTGGACGCTCGGCCCATGGGAAACTTTCTGGATTTTCTTCTACGCTTTTGCAACCTGGGGGTTCGCCGGTTTCATGCGCGAACAGGTATGCAAATACATGTGTCCCTATGCTCGCTTCCAGAGTGTGATGTTCGATCAGGACACGCTGATCATCACCTACGATTACCAGCGCGGAGAATCGCGTGGTACCCGCAAGAAGGGCATCGACTATAAAGCGGCTGGATTGGGTGATTGTGTCGATTGCGGGATATGCGTTCAGGTCTGTCCGACCGGTATCGATATCCGCAATGGCTTGCAGTACATGTGTATCGGATGTGCAGCGTGTATTGATGCGTGCGATCAGGTCATGGAAAAAATGGATTATCCGAAGGGACTGATTCGATATTCGACTCAGAATGCGATCGACGGAAAGTATCCGGACAAGGAAATTGTCAAACACACTTTCCGTCCGCGTACGTTGATATATACGGTGTTGTTGTCAGCCATCTGTATCGCGTTTGTCTATACCTTGGCCAATCGTGTGCCATTACGTACCGATGTCATCCGTGATCGTCTGGTGCTCTCCCGTATGGCTGACAACGGCCAGATCGAGAATCTGTACCGTCTGCAGGTGATCAATATGGATGGCAAGGCGCATCGCTACGCCATCACGGTCAGTGGTGTCGATGGTATCCATCTGGTTGAAGGTAATGCGGTGCAAATCGCGGCGCTTGGCACCGAGAATGTCAACGTGGTGCTGCGTGCTGACCCCAGTACGCTGAAGCGGCCGAGCATGCCGATTATTTTCACGATCAAGGCTGACGACGATGCCAGCATCGTTCGTGAAGCGAAATCCAGTTTTCTGAAATAAGGCCATGCAACTGATGACTCTTCTCGAACAGCGTCCTTGGTGGAAGGAGCCGATGGTCTGGCTGGTCGCCGGTTTACCTGTTCTTGCGGTAATCGCCAGTTTTGCGACTTATTTTATCGCTGCCAATAATACGGATACGTTGGTCAACGCTGGATACATGAAAGAGGGCTTGGCTCCGATCAAGGACACAGCAAAAGAAGCACGTGCGGAATCTCTTGCGATCGAGGCCAATCT
>JFJP01002299.1_pt1 | contig 19672 bp, 20 predicted proteins | sample 431651 | NCBI WGS metagenome assembly JFJP01 (sample SAMN02602958, study PRJNA72255) | Microbial mat metagenome, whole genome shotgun sequencing project. | biome: fresh water; feature: sink hole; material: water; isolation source: purple microbial (photo- and chemosynthetic) mats found in...
CGCAGACCGTGGCGCAGGCATTCAAGATCATCCTGTCCGACCCGAACGTGAAAGCGGTGCTGATCAACATCTTCGGCGGCATCATGCGCTGTGACGTGATCGCGCAGGGCGTCATCGACGCGGTGAAGGAAGTCGGCGTCACGATTCCGGTGATCGTGCGGCTGGAAGGTACCAATGTCGATCTGGGCCGCAAGATGCTGGCCGAATCCGGTTTATCCATCCTGGCCAGCGACGATCTCGACGCGGCCGCAAAAATGGCGGTCAACGCTGTCGGAGGCCACTGAGATGAGTATTCTGGTCAACAAGGACACCAAGGTGATTTGCCAGGGTTTCACCGGCAAGCAAGGCACTTTCCATTCTGAACAGGCGATCGCCTACGGCACCCAAATGGTCGGTGGTGTCACACCCGGCAAGGGCGGTCAGCGGCATCTCGATCTGCCGGTGTTCAACACGGTGCGCGACGCCGTGCGCGAAACCGGCGCCGACGCTTCGGTGATCTACGTGCCGGCCGGCTTCGCTGCCGACGGCATCCTGGAAGCGGCAGATGCCGGTGCGCGACATGATTAATGTAAAAGCGGCCCTGCAAGCCACCGGCGCGGTGCTGATCGGCCCGAATTGCCCCGGCATCATCACGCCGGAGGCCTGCAAGATCGGCATCATGCCCGGCTTCATCCATCAGAAGGGCAAGGTCGGCGTGGTGTCCCGCTCCGGCACGCTGACCTATGAAGCGGTTTACCAGACCACCCGACTCGGCCTTGGCCAGAGCACTTGCGTCGGTATCGGCGGCGACCCGATCAAAGGGCTGGATTTCATCGAATGCCTGCAGATGTTCCAGGCCGATCCGGAAACCGAAGCAATCATCCTGGTTGGCGAAATTGGCGGCAGCCGCGAGGAGGAAGCCGCCGAGTTCATCAAATCCAACGTGACCAAACCGGTCGCCGGCTATATCGCCGGCATCACCGCGCCGAAAGGCAAGCGCATGGGCCATGCCGGCGCGATCATCGCCGGCGGCAGCGGCCGCGCGGAAGACAAGATCGCCGCGCTGGAAGCGGCTGGCGTAGTAGTGGCGAAGAGTCCGGCGGGATTGGGCGAAGCCTGCGCCGAGGCGATTGGGCGGAAAGCCTGATCAGGCCGAGGCTGACCCAAACGATGGATCAGCTGGCCATGACGCGATTCTTTCCGGCTCGCTTGGCCAGATACATCGCCTGATCGGCGCGTTTGATCGCATCAGCGCTGGATTCTGCCAACGCCAGCTGAGCAACGCCGGCGCTGAAGGTGATCAGAATCCGCTCCTTGCCGGCGAGAAAGAAATTCTTCGTCAGCTCGCGTTGCAACCGGGTCATCGCGGTGACCGCGTCATTCAACAATGTCTCCGGCATCAAAATGACAAATTCCTCGCCACCGTAACGGGCCAATGTGTCCTGCGGACGTAAGTTGTCGCGCACCACGGTGACCAGATGGATCAAGGCCTCGTCACCCGTTTCGTGCCCCAATTCATCATTCAGTTTCTTGAAGTTGTCGATATCGAGCAGCGCCAACGACAGCGCCGTGTCCTTTCGGCGCATGGTGGCAATCTCGCGCACCAGCGATTCGTCCAGGCCCTTCCGATTCAGTACATTAGTCAGCGGATCATGGCGGGCCGACGTGCTGGCGTTCTGCAATTCCAGATGCAACTTGGCAATTTCGGCTTCAGTCGCCAGCACCTTTTCCTGCAAGTTATGCAATTGTTCCCGCGAACTCGCGGTCTCATCGGCCATGGCGCGCGTGGCGCCAATGACATCGCTTAACAACGGCGCCAGGTCCTCGATCGAATGCACATTTTCGATCTGCCTGGCACTGGTCTCCAATTTTTCCTGGAAAACCGCGCTCGAGTCATTCATCTGCGACAAACGTTCAATGAACGCCGAAAGCATCAGGCGCATTTCTTCCTGCGCTTGCAACGACCGCCCTTTCGCTGCTTCCTGTTGCCGCATCACTTCCCGGATACGTTGCTCGACTTCATCCAGCCGACGCAGGGTCAGCGGCGGATTGACCGCGTTCAGCAACGCAAAAATCTGGCCATCCAGCCAACTGTCGGCCAGGGTCAATTTGCTGATGTTCTCGATGATCAGATGCAGCAACTTGAGCAGCGTGTGCTTGATCTCGGCCTGTTCCTCGGCGGCATAGGTCAATCGATAGCTGAAGTTGGTGAGGTCTGCCTGGGCGCGATGCAGATCGACAGTCGGGTCGCGCAGGGTTTGCAGCAAGCCCTTCACTTGGCTGGAAAACCCGGCATCGTCACTTTCCAGCGCCGGCAACATGCTCTCGATCATCTGCGCCAATTTGGCGAGAAACTGATTGGCCTCGGAGGGCACTTCGGTCAACGCGGCAGCAGGCGCCACGGCAGTATCCTGAGATGCGGCTTGCAATTTGCAGAAGGCAACCAGCGCCGTTTCGATACCTTGCCAACTGCCACGGCCAATCGCCAGATCAAGTCGATCAAGCTGGATCTTTTGTTCCGGGCTATGGGCGTTCAAAGCCAGCGCAATCTGTCGCAAATGCGCTTCGGGGAAGACCGAAGGATTGATAATGCCGGCAATTTCGTTGTAACACTCCTGATAGTTCAGGGGCGTAGGCGGCAACTTGCGCAGGGCAAGCTGGCGCAAAGCTTCGCGCGCGATATCGGAGGGTTTGTTATGTTGGGTCACAAGATCGCTATCGAGAAAATAGGGATTGCATGTCCTGGATGCTTTGCTGGTTTGTCAGGCAGGCTGCAGGTGCAAAAACTCGGCGTTCAAAACGTGGATATTCTATACATGCGCTCAACTTCATAGCGTCAAAGATTCTTACCCTTGCCACAAGAGCACGATCTCTCACCCCTTGCCAGGCATCGGCTTGGCTAGAATGCCGCCAAACCATTCTGGAGATACCCCATGTCCCATCCCTTGTTGATTGCCAAGAATGATCACACCGAGATATTTCTGCTTCCCGCCATGGCCAACCGCCATGGCCTGATCACGGGCGCGACCGGCACCGGCAAAACAGTCACGCTGCAAACGCTGGCGGAACATTTCTCCAGCATTGGCGTGCCCTGCTTCATGTCCGATGTCAAAGGCGACTTGTCCGGCATTTCGCAAGCTGGCGGCGGCAATCCGAAGGTCGCCGAGCGGATCGAGAAACTGGCTTTGAGCGAACATCAATATCAGGCTTTCCCGGTCACTTTCTGGGATGCCTTTGGTGGTGGTGAAAACAGCATGGGCCACCCGGTTCGCGCCACCATTTCCGACATGGGCCCGTTGCTGCTGGCGCGCATGCTGGAACTGAATGAAACGCAGACCGGCGTGCTGAATCTGGTGTTCAAGGTTGCCGACGACAATCAATTGTTATTGCTCGACCTGAAAGATCTGCGCGCAATGCTGCAATTCGTCGGTGAGAACGCCAAGGAATTCACCACCGAATACGGCAACATTTCCGCCGCCAGCGTCGGCGCCATCCAGCGCGGCCTGCTCAGCCTGGAAACACAAGGCGGCGACAAACTGTTTGGCGAACCGATGCTGAACATCGAAGACCTGATGCAGACCGACAAGGGCAAGGGCGTCATCAACATCCTCGCCGCCGACAAGCTGATGCAGGCGCCCAAGATGTACGCCACGTTGCTGCTCTGGCTGCTGTCCGAGTTGTTCGAAAACCTGCCTGAAGCCGGTGATCTCGACAAACCGAAGCTGGTGTTTTTCTTCGACGAGGCGCATCTGCTTTTCAACGACGCGCCCGCCGCGCTGGTCGACAAGATCGAACAGGTCGTGCGCCTGATCCGCTCGAAGGGCGTCGGCGTCTATTTCGTCACCCAGAACCCGACCGACGTGCCGGACAAAGTGCTGTCTCAACTCGGCAACCGAGTGCAACACGCTTTGCGCGCCTTCTCGCCGCGCGACCAGAAGGCGGTGAAAGCCGCTGCCGATACCATGCGTGACAACGCCAATCTCGACGAAGCCGCCGCAATTACCGAACTTGGTGTCGGCGAGGCGCTGGTGTCCTGTCTGGATGAAAAAGGCCGTCCAAGCATCGTCGAACGTGCGCTGATCGTGCCGCCAGGCGGCCAGATCGGGCCGATCGACGCCAGCCAACGCGGTCAATTGATTCAGAACTCGCTGGTCGCCGGCGTCTATGAAAAGACCGTCGATCAGCAATCCGCCTATGAAATTCTGAAAGCCCGCACTGCGGAAAACACACAACAGGCAGAAGCCGCCGCGCAGGCCAAGATTGAAGCCAAGGCGGCCGCCGAAGCGCCCGCCGAAAGCGGTGGCCTCGGCGGACTGCTCGGTGGTCTCCTGGGTGGCGCCACCAGCGCCGGCGGGCGAAAACGCGAAGGTGTGGTTGAAGCATTGGCAAAAAGCGCAGCACGCTCGGTCGGCAGCCAGGTCGGTCGCGCCATTATTCGTGGCGTTCTGGGTTCCTTGCTGGGCGGCAAACGATGATCGAAGCGAATGACAAGGTCGTTCTCGACAGCGCCCATTTCGACAGCAAGGCGCGGCAATGGGACGAAAACCCGGTGTTTCAGGATCGCGCCAACCAGATTGCGGCCGCGATCATCGCGGCAGTTCCGTTGAACTCGACGATGCGGGCGCTGGATTACGGCAGCGGCAGCGGCATGCTGAGTTTTCCGCTACAGGAAAAGCTGGGCCACATCACGCTGAAAGACACCTCGGCCGGCATGCTGGCGGTGGTGGATGAAAAGATCGCCGCCTGGGGCATCGACAACATGACCACACGGCGGATGGATCTCACCGCCGCGCCAATGCCGGACGAGCGGTATGACCTGATCTACTCTTCGATGACGCTACATCACATTCCGGATACCAACACCATCCTGAACGCCTTCCACACCCTGCTCAATCCGGGCGGCTGGCTATGCATCGCCGATCTGGACCAGGAAGATGGTTCATTTCATGGCATCCAGGTCGATGTGCATCATGGTTTCGATCGCGACGCGTTGACTGCACAAGCAGCTCAAGCCGGATTTACCGACATTCGTTTCAGTACGGTGTTCGAGATCGTCAAAACAACGGAAACCGGTTCGCGCGCTTATCCCGTATTTCTGTTGCTGGCGCGGCGCGCCTGAACGTCTGAACCAGCGCGTTCAAATCTTTGAGCCGCGCTCGACGATGATGCCGAGTTCTTTCACGCCGCGCAGAATTGCCAGCTTGCGCACCGCGACGCGCACCCAGGGCGCACCAAATTCGCGGCGGACAATGTCGGCGATCAGTTCGCCCAGCGTTTCCACCAGGCGAATCTCGCGCGTCGCGACGACTTCCTGAATCCGCGCCGCGACTTTGCCGTAGTCAATGGTGTCGGCCACATCGTCGGTATGACCCGCTTTATGGTCGTAAAGACCGATCTCGATATCGAGCATCACCGGTTGCGGTGCTTTGCGCTCCCATTCGTAGAGTCCGATAATGGTTTCAAGGCGAAAATCCCGCAAAAAGAGTATGTCCATATTCGTTCCGCCTCTGTTCCTGATATCGCCAGGCCGCTTGCTGAAAAGCCGCGCATTCTACGCAACTAACCGCCACCCCGATAATTCCCGCAAATGATTGAATCCACGTTGCTTTTGATCGTCGCCTACCTGCTGGGCTCTGTTTCCTTCGCCATCCTGGTCGCCCGTGTTTATGGCCTGCCGGATCCGCGCAGCCACGGTTCCGGCAATCCGGGCGCCACCAACATGCTGCGCACCGGCAAGAAATCGGCCGCCGCGCTGACTTTGCTCGGTGACGCCCTGAAAGGTTATCTGGCAGTCATTCTGGCGCAATGGGTTGCCAACGCTTACAACTTACCGACCTATGTTCCTTATCTCGCTGCGCTGGCCGCTTTCCTCGGCCACCTGTACCCGGTGTTCTTCGGCTTCAAGGGCGGCAAGGGCGTCGCCACCGCGCTCGGTGTCTTGCTGGCGCTGGACCTGCGTCTGGGCGGTCTGACCATCCTGACCTGGGGCGTGGTATTCGCGATCACCCGTGTCTCCTCGTTGTCTGCACTGGTCGCGGCGACGCTGGCACCGGTCTATGGTTATTACCTGCTCGGCCACGGGCCCGACTCCCGCTTCCTGGCCGGCATCCTCGCTGTGCTGTCCTTGCTGGTGCTGGCGCGCCATCAAAGCAACATCCGCAAACTCCTTTCAGGTGAAGAGTCCGCGTTCAAGAAACGCTGAGGAGACTTGCAACCATGTTCGAAAAAACCATCGACTACGCACGCGGCAGCCTCGCTGCCGCTTCCGAATCCGCGATTGAAAAAGCCGGCGACAAGCTGGGCGAAGTGGTGCGCATCGGTGTCAATCAGGCTGGCGACGAGATGCGAGAAGTGGTCGCCGGTGCCAGCAAGGCGATCGACGACAAGCTCGACAAGATCTCGCAGGAACTGCACAGCCAGCGCCAGTTCACCAAGGATGACGTGCGTGAACTGGTCGATTACGCCGGCGACAAGCTTTCGCAGGTCCTGGATCAGCGGATCGAGGTGATGCGTCAGCAGATCACCCAGCTGGTGGAAGAAAAGACCGAATACTTCAAAACCGAGATCGACGATTTCTTCATCAAGCGGCAGATGGATCTGGCGCGCGAGCGGCGGCGCCTGGCATTGAATATCGTGCTGGCGACCTGTGCCGCCCTGGCGGTTGGCGCCGTCTCGTTGTTCTACAAGGGGATTCAGGAATGGGACATGCTCACCGTGTTCCGCGTCGTCCTTGCTTCACTCGCTGGCGGCTACAGCGTCTGGCTGGTGCTGAGCCTGCTGCGTGGCTGGCTGCGTTTGAGCGAACACCGCAAGGACATGGTGTTTCTCGCCGCGCGTTACTGGGGCTGGCTGCGCCCGGCGAGTATTTTCTCGACCCTGGCGATCATGCTGCTGCTGGCTTTGCTATCGCTGGCGCTGATTTTCCCGCACGAGGCGTTGCTCATCCTTAACCAGTACATCCTCAAACCAGGCGGCATCAAACTGGGGCAGTGAGTTCGCTCAGCGCCCATCGCGGACGCACGCCAAAACGGCCATCCGCCGCCGGATGGCCGGCGTTCAAGCGCAGCGCGCCGGCAAAAGCAATCATCGCGCCGTTGTCGGTACACAGTTCCAGTGGCGGATAAAACACCTCGAATTGACGCTGCGCGGCTTCGGCGTTGAGCCGTTCCCGCAAAGCGCGATTCGCGCCCACCCCGCCCGCCACGACCAGTCGCCGCAGCCTGGTCTGCTTCAGCGCGGCCATGCATTTCGCCGCCAACACTTCGACCACCGCGACCTGAAACGCGGCGGCAATATCGGCGCGCGCACTTTCATCTTCTTTCTTGCTCAGCGTCAGCACCGCTGTCTTCAGGCCGGAAAAGCTGAAATCGAGATCACCGGAATTCAGCATCGGACGCGGCAATTTGAAGCGATAGGCATCTCCAGCATCGGCCAGCTTCGACAACGCCGGCCCGCCCGGATAGCCCAGCCCGAGCAGTTGCGCGGTCTTGTCAAATGCCTCGCCAGCGGCATCGTCCACCGTTTCGCCAAGGAGTTCATAGCACCCAACGCCATCGACCCGCATCAGCTGCGTATGTCCACCTGAAACCAGCAACGCGACAAAGGGGAATTCCGGCCGTGGATTCGCCAGCAACGGCGACAGCAAATGTCCTTCCAAGTGATGAATGCCGATCGAGGGAATAGCCAACGCCGCCGCCAGCGCGTTGGCAAAACTGGCCCCCACCAGCAATGCGCCGGCCAATCCCGGGCCCTGCGTATAAGCAATGGCATCCAGATCGCCAAGTGTCAGACCCGCTTGTTGCATGACGCCTCGGGTCAACGGTATCACCCGCCGGATGTGATCGCGCGAAGCCAGCTCAGGCACCACACCACCGTACTCGGCATGCATCGCGATCTGGCTGTGAATGGCATGCGCAAGCAGACCAACCTCGGTGTCATAGACAGCCAGACCGGTTTCATCGCAGGAAGATTCGACACCCAATATTTTCATGACAGACCCGATGCGCTAAGCAACAACACGAAAAAACAAGCCAAGAATTCTAATTCTTATTGATACCGATCCGACTACTGAGATAGAATCCGCCACCCTTTTGGTACCCCCTTTCAACCAAGTAAGTAGCCAGGAACGATACATGCCCAGCGTTCGAGTCAAAGAAAACGAGCCGTTTGAAGTTGCCATGCGCCGCTTCAAGCGCACCATTGAACGCAAGCGTAAAGCCGCTGCTGCGGTCAAGCGTCAGCACAAGCGTCTGCGCAGCCAAACCCTGCCGCCCAAGATGTATTGATCGACTGCAGCGCAAGCTGCAGTTGACCAGCACGGGCCTGATCTTTCAGGCCCGTTTGCATTTCAGACGTGACCTGCATCCTCCACACGCCAAGCAAGGAAGATTCATGACCCTCAAGCAACAGATCAGCGAAGACATGAAGGCCGCGATGCGCGCCAAGGATAGTGCGCGCCTGGGCGCAGTGCGTCTGTTGCTGGCCGCGATCAAGCAGAAGGAAGTCGATGAGCGGATCGAACTGGACGATGCGGCCGTCATCGCCATCGTCGAGAAACTGCTCAAGCAACGCAAGGATTCCGCCAGCCAATACCAGGCTGCCGGCCGCACGGATCTGGCCGATCAGGAAAATTTCGAGATCGGCGTACTGAACGCCTACATGCCGCAGGCACTCAGCGCGGAAGAAGTCGCCGCAATGATCCAGCAAGCGGTTGCCGAAACCGGCGCCGCATCAGCGCGTGACATGGGCAAGGTCATCGCCTGGTTGAAGCCGAAACTGGCCGGTCGCGCCGACATGGGCATGGTTTCCGGCCTGGTCAAGAACGCGCTGGCCTAACGCGCTGACCTTAGCCAACCGGCAAACCCTGGGCTAAGGCCAACAACAGGCCGGCCATGATCCCGCAGGATTTCATCCAGCAACTGCTCGACCGCACCGACATCGTCGCGCTGGTCGAACGTTATGTGCCGCTGAAGAAGGCTGGCGCCAACTATCAGGCGCGCTGCCCGTTCCACAACGAAAAAAGCCCGTCCTTCTCGGTCAGCCCGAGCAAGCAGTTCTATCACTGCTTCGGCTGTGGCGCGCACGGCACAGCGATCACCTTCCTGATGGAACATGCCGGCTACAGTTTCATCGACGCGGTGAAGGAACTCGCCAGCCAGGTCGGCATGACCTTGCCAGACGACGGCAAGCGTGTAGCGCCGGAAGAAGACCATCGGCGCGAAAAACTCTACGAGCGTATGGACATCGCCGCGCGACATTACCGTCAGGCATTGAAAGCCCACGAACCGGCCATCGCTTACCTGAAGCAACGTGGCCTCGCCGGCGAAACCGCCGCGAAGTTCGCGCTAGGCGTGGCAAACGACGACTGGCAACCCCTGGCCGCTGCCTTTGCCGATTATCAGGATCCGCTCTTGGTCGAAGCCGGACTGGTGATCAGCAACGAAGGCAAGCGATATGACCGCTTCCGCGACCGGGTCATGTTCCCGATTCGCAACGAACGCGGCCAGGTCATCGCCTTCGGCGGCCGCATCATGCAGAAAGGCGAACCTAAATACCTGAACTCGCCGGAAACGCCGCTGTTCCACAAAGGCCGTGAACTCTATGGCCTGTTCGAACATCGCCGCAGCATCCAGCACGAAGACCGGGTACTGGTGGTCGAGGGTTATATGGATGTGGTGATGCTCGACCAGCATGGCGTCGATAACGCCGTCGCCACCCTCGGCACCGCGATTACTTCAGATCAGGCGATGCGCCTGCTGCGACTCGCAAATGAAGTGGTGTTCGCCTTCGATGGCGATGCGGCGGGTCGCAAGGCTGCCTGGCGCGCACTGGAAAACAGCCTTCCGCAAGCGCGCGACGGTAAATTGCTCAGCTTCCTGTTCCTGCCGGATGGCGAAGATCCGGACAGTTTTGTGCGCACTCAAGGCGCTGACGCCTTCAAGAAACTTTGTAACACTGCCATGCCGTTATCCGACTTTCTGTTCAACGAACTCGGCAATCAAACTGACCTTTCATCGCAGGAAGGCAAAGTCCGCCTGGCCACCCTGGCGCAACCCTATATCGCGAAACTCACCCAGGCGCCGCTGCTGACTCGCGCCCTGCGACAACGACTGGACAGCCTGACCGGGCTCGCCTCGCCGCGCACAGCCGGCGAACGCAACCGCCCAAGCGGCCACCCAAGCCAGCTCGACAAATTTGGCAAGTCGCTTCGACCGCAATCGGGCAGTCAGGGTCGTGCCGCGGCGCAGCCATCCGCCTGGCGCATCCTGCTGCGCGCCCTGCTACATGACCCTTCTCGCGCCAGCCAACTGACCGACCTGCCGGAAGTCGCCGGCTCGGAAGCGGACGCCGTGCAAGCCGTGGTCAGCCTGGCGCGTGAGCATCCGGAAATTCCTGCGCGGGACATTCCCGACCACTTTCTCGGCCGCCCGGAACACGCGTTGATCATGCAAGCGGCAGGGGAGTCGATCCGACTGGACGACGATTTCGACATCAATGCCGATTTCCAAGGCGCGCTAAGCGCGGTGATGAATCAGGCGAATCGAATCGCGGCCAAGGAATTCTCAGGACGCAAACCGAGTGAGATGAGTGAAATTGAAAAAGCACAGTTGCGGGCTTCGCTGAAAACCCGGAAACCAGTCTGAAGCAGACTGGTCCAATCACTCGAATGCTATCTGGAAGGAAGCACTCAAGTTCCTGTATAATATTGCGTTTTTCCGCAGTTTCTCATTGGAGATAGCCCGGCGATGGCGACCAAAACTCTCAAACAGGCCACCCCCGAGGGCGCACCGGCAGTCGAAGCGACCAAACGCACTTCGAAGAAGAAGGATGCCGCCAACAAAGCGGCATTGCTTGCCCAGGCGCTCAGTCAGCAGAACAGCAAAATCGACGTCGAAGAACGCCGCACCCGCCTGAAGAACCTGATCATGCTCGGCAAGGAACGGGGTTATCTGACCTACGCCGAAGTCAACGACCATCTGCCGGACGAAATGCTCGACGCCGAGCAGATCGAAAGCGTCATCAGCATGATCAACGACATGGGTATCCAGGTCTTCGATCAAGCCCCTGCCGCTGAAGATTTGCTGATGTCGGAAAACCCGGCGCCGGTTGCCGACGAAGATGCCGTCGAAGCCGCCGAAGCCGCGCTATCCAACGTCGATGCCGAATTCGGCCGCACGACCGACCCGGTCCGCATGTATATGCGCGAAATGGGCACCAAGGATCTCCTCACCCGCGAAGGCGAAATCGAGATCGCCAAGCGCATTGAGGAAGGCCTCAAGCATATGGTTCTGGCCATCTCGGCCTGTCCGCTGACGATCACTCAGATTCTTGAACTGGTCGAAAAAGTCGAAAAAGACGAGATGAAAGTCGATGACCTGGTCGACGGTCTGATGGACAGTTCTGGTGAAGACGTGGTCATGGAAGCCACTGCCGCAGCAGCGGCGGCAGCAGAAGAGGCTGAAGCCGTTGAAGAGGAAGATGACGAGGATGATGATGGCGGTGCCGCCATCAATGCCGCGAATCTGGCTCAATTACGAACCGATGCGCTGGAACGGTTTGCACTGATTCGCAAGATCAACGACAAGATGCGCCCCGCGCTGGCCAAATATGGCTTCACCAGCAGCCAGTATCAAAAACTGCAGGGCGAGTTGTCGAATCTGCTGATGGGCATTCGCTTCAGTGCTCGTCAGGTCGATAACCTTTGCACCACCGTGCGCAACATCGTCGAGGAAGTGCGCATCCATGAGCGTGTCATCATGGACCTGGCGGTTACCAAGAGCGGCATGCCGCGCGCCCACTTCATCAAGACCTTCCCCGGTCTTGAAGGCAATGACGCATGGCTGGCACAGGAACTGGCGACCAAATCAAATTACCAGGAACAGCTGACCCGACACCAATACACCATCCTGGAACGTCAGTCGAAGTTGCGTGGTTTGCAACAAAACGTCGGCATCCCGGTCAAGGAACTCAAAGACATCAACAAGAAGATGTCCACCGGCGAAGCCAAAGCACGCCGCGCCAAACGTGAAATGATCGAAGCCAACCTGCGTCTGGTCATTTCCATCGCCAAGAAATACACCAATCGCGGCCTGCAATTCCTTGACCTGATTCAGGAAGGCAACATCGGCCTGATGAAGGCGGTGGACAAGTTCGAATATCGTCGCGGCTACAAGTTCTCTACCTACGCCACCTGGTGGATTCGTCAGGCGATCACCCGTTCGATTGCTGATCAGGCGCGCACCATCCGCATCCCGGTGCACATGATCGAAACCATCAACAAGATGAATCGCATCAGCCGTCAGATCCTGCAGGAAACCGGTCTCGAACCGGATCCGGCAACGTTGGCGGAGAAGATGGAAATGCCCGAGGACAAGATTCGCAAGATCATGAAGATTTCCAAGGAGCCGATTTCCATGGAAACCCCGATCGGCGACGACGAAGATTCCCATCTGGGTGATTTCATCGAAGACCAATCCACCCTGGCACCAGCTGAAGCCGCGATGTACAGCAGCCTGCAGTTCGTCACCCAGGAAATACTGGACAGCCTGACGCCGCGTGAAGCCAAAGTGTTGCGCATGCGCTTCGGCATCGAAATGAACACCGACCACACCCTTGAAGAAGTCGGCAAGCAATTTGATGTCACCCGTGAACGTATCCGCCAGATCGAGGCCAAGGCGCTGCGCAAGCTACGCCACCCGTCGCGCTCCGAGCGTTTGCGCAGTTTCCTCGACTGACATGTTTATCCAAGGCGGGGAAACCCGCCTTACCGGGCCTGTAGCTCAGTTGGTTAGAGCAGAGGACTCATAATCCTTTGGTCCACGGTTCAAGTCCGTGCGGGCCCACCAAACACACAAAAGCCATGCCGAAACCTGAGAAAGCGTCTGTTGTAGAGCGCGATACGCGCGAACCCGAAGACTTCGAAAGCGCGCTGAAGGAACTGGAAGCGCTGGTGTTCGACATGGAAAATGGCGACCTCAGCCTGGAAGACTCTCTCGCCGCCTACAAACGCGGCATGGAACTCTCCGTCTTTTGCCAGAAGAAACTCGAGGATGCAGAGATGCAGATCAAAGTCCTCGAAAGCGGCGTTTTGAAGGATTACATCCCGCGTGGCCGCGATGGCAGTCTGCGCAATGGGAATGGCAATGGCTGATTTCGCCGCCTGGTCGCGCGGCATACAGGCGCGCATGGAAAGCGTGCTGGCGCGGGTGTTGCCGGAAGCCGCCATCGCGCCGGAAAAACTGCATGCCGCGATGCGCTATGCCACCCTGGGCGGCGGTAAACGGATTCGTCCAATGCTGGCGTTCGCCGCTGGCGAGGCGGTTGGCGTCGATGCGGCGCGGGTCGAATACGCGGCTTGCGCGGTTGAATTGATCCATGTCTATTCGCTGACGCATGACGATCTGCCGTGCATGGACGATGACGATCTGCGTCGCGGCAAGCCGACCTGTCATGTCCAGTTCGATGAAGCAACCGCACTGCTGGTGGGCGACGCCTTGCAAAGTCTGGCCTTCGAACTCCTGGCCAGCCCCGAGGCTTGCGCCGACACGGCCACCCAGGTTGCCATGCTGGCATTGCTGGCCAAAGCTTCCGGTTCGCGCGGCATGGCCGGCGGCCAGGCGGTCGATCTGGCCGCCACCGGCAAGACGTTGGAACTGGCAGAACTGGAATTCATGCATATCCACAAGACCGGCGCCCTGATCCAGGCTGCCGTCTTGCTCGGTGGCATGAGCGGCGGCGCCTTGGCCGCTGAGGCACGTACCGGCCTGGAGCGCTTCGCACATTGCGTCGGCCTGGCATTTCAGGTGATGGATGATGTGCTGGATGCGGAAACAGATACCGCCACGCTTGGAAAAACCGCTGGCAAAGATGCTGCCCAGGGTAAAGCGACCTATCTCACCTTGATGAATGCCAAGGAAGCCCGCATCTATGCGCGTGAACTGATCGATGACGCGTTGGCGGCCGTTTCCATTTTCGGTCCGGCTGGACAGCGTCTGTCCGATATTGCCCGCTTCATCATTGAACGCCGTTACTGAGCGTTAGTCGCACGACACAACTGAACGCCACTCGGATCGCGCCCCATGTCTCTGCTGGAATCCATCGCCTCCCCCGCCGACCTGAAGCAACTGGATCGGGCCGCGCTGAAAGAACTTAGTGCCGAATTGCGCGCCTTCATCATTGACAGCGTATCGCGAACCGGCGGTCATCTCGCCTCCAACCTCGGCGTGGTCGAACTCAGCGTCGCGCTGCACAGCGTGTTCGATACGCCGTCAGATCGCATCGTCTGGGATGTCGGCCATCAGACCTACGCCCACAAAATTCTCACCGGCCGCCGCGAACGGATGCACACCCTGCGCCAGACCGACGGCCTGTCCGGCTTTACCAAACGGGAAGAAAGTGAATACGACGCCTTCGTCGCCGGCCACTCCAGCACCTCGATCTCCGCCGCGCTGGGCATGGCGGTCGCCGCCAAGCTGAAGGGTGAGGAACGCCGCGTGGTGGCGGTGATCGGCGATGGCGCGATGACCGCCGGCATGGCCTTCGAGGCGCTGAACAACGCGGGGGCGATGGATGCCAATCTGCTGGTGATCCTGAACGACAACGACATGTCGATTTCAGAGAACGTCGGCGCCCTCAACAGCTACTTGACCAAGCTGCTTTCCGGCCGTTTCTACAACAAACTGCGCACGCATGGCGAACGCCTGCTGTCCAGTTTGCCGCCGATCCATGAACTGGCCAAGCGGGCGGAAGAACACATCAAGGGCATGGTCACGCCCGGCACACTGTTCGAGGAGTTCGGCTTCAACTACCTTGGCCCGATCGATGGCCACGATCTGGATGCGCTGATCCCGACGCTGCTCAACATTCGCCAGCTGAAAGGTCCGCAGTTCCTGCATATCGTGACCCAGAAGGGCAAGGGTTACGACCTTGCGGAAGCCAATCCTTGCCTGTATCACGGCGTCAGCAAGTTCGAAGTGGATCAGGGCGTCAAGGCCAAGGTATCGCCTCGCCCCACTTACACCGAAATCTTCAGCCGCTGGCTAAGTGACATGGCCGCCAAGGATGAACGTCTGGTCGGAATCACGCCGGCGATGTGCGAAGGCTCCGGCCTGAACGAATTCGCCGCACGCTTTCCGCAGCGCTATTTCGACGTTGGCATTGCCGAACAACATGCGCTGACCTTCGCCGCCGGCCTCGCCTGCGAAGGCTGCAAGCCGGTGGTGGCGATCTACTCGACCTTCCTGCAACGCGCCTACGACCAACTGATTCATGATGTTGCCCTGCAAAACCTGCCGGTCATGCTGGCCATCGACCGTGCCGGCCTGGTCGGTGCGGACGGGCCGACTCACGCCGGAGCGTTTGACATCTCGTTTCTGCGCTGCATTCCAAACATGCTGATCGCCACACCGTCGAACGAAAACGAATGTCGCCAGCTGCTCTCAACCGCTTACCAATTTGATGGCCCAAGCGCAGTGCGTTATCCACGCGGCACCGGTCCTGGCGCTGATATCTCGCTGACGCTGGACACCCTGCCGATCGGCAAGGGCATCGTGCGTCGGCAGGGGAACAAGGTGGCGATCCTGGCTTTCGGCAGCGTCGTCACCGCCGCGCTGCAGGTTGCCGAGACGCTGGATGCCACGCTGGCCGACATGCGCTACGTCAAGCCCATCGATCGCGACCTGATTCAGTCACTGGCGCAAAGCCACGACTACCTGGTCACGCTGGAAGAAAACGTGGTCATGGGCGGCGCCGGTTCAGCCGTTTCCGAAGTGCTGGCGGAACTCGACCTGCACAAGCCGACTCTGCATCTGGGCCTGCCTGACCGCTTCGTCGAGCACGGCGATCCCGCTGTATTGCTGGCGCGCTGCGGTCTCGATATGAATGGCATCCTGGCCAGCCTGAAAAAATTCTTACCCGAGTAATTTACTCAACCATTAGCGCTGGCTTATACTCGGTCTAACCCAAGCCACTAGGAAATTCGCCATGAGTACCTGCGAAGCAGTTTGTGACACTCTCGCCCCCTGCCCCAACGATCAACCCATCGCCGATGTGCAGAACTACGCCGACTCGCGCAACATCGCGATCGACAAGGTCGGCATCAAAGCCATTCGGCATCCGGTCAAGGTGCTCGACAAAACCGGCGGCGCGCAACACACCATCGCCAACTTCGGCATGTACGTCTATCTGCCGCACCACTTCAAGGGGACGCACATGTCCCGTTTCATCGAAATTCTCAATGGCAACGAACGTGAGTTTTCGGTTGAATCCTTCGAGCAGACCCTGCGCCAGATGGTAGTCAAGCTGGAAGCCGAATCCGGCCATGTCGAAATGAATTTCCCGTATTTCGTCAACAAGAAGGCGCCGGTCTCCGGGGTTCAAAGTCTGATGGACTACGACGTGACTTTCATCGGTGAAATCAAGAACGGCGAGTATCTGCAGACCATGAAAGTCCTGGTGCCCTGTACCAGTCTTTGCCCTTGTTCAAAGCAAATCTCGCAGTACGGCGCGCACAACCAGCGCTCCCATGTCACCATCACCGCGCGCACCAATACTTTCGTCTGGATCGAGGACATCATCAGGATCGCGGAAGAAAACGCCTCCAGCCAGCTATATGGCTTGCTGAAACGGCCGGACGAGAAGTTCGTCACCGAAAAGGCCTATGAGAATCCCAAGTTCGTCGAAGACCTGGTGCGCGATGTTGCCGCAGCGCTGAACAAGGATGAGCGGATCGATGCGTATGTGGTGGAAGCGGAAAACTTTGAATCCATCCACAACCATTCAGCCTATGCGCTGATTGAGCGCGACAAGACAACCGCCTGATCTTCGAAGTTCTATCCCGCTTCCGGGGCCACCTCCCGGTCGCGCCAGGCAAGCGGGAAAGCGCCCAGATTCAATAGCGCTGGATCAGCGTCAGTCGGTCGCCTTCGTTTTTCATATTGGTACGCTTGAGGAAACTCATACCCAACAGCGGCACTTTCAACTGAGCATCGTCCAGAACGATCGCCTCGACCATGTTTAACCTGAGGTTGCCGACGCGTATCGAATTCAGCAACACCTTGCTAGCCCGCGCATTCCCATTCGCGGTAGAAACGGCCACATTTTTCGCGCCATCCAGCATCACACCGGCGCGGATCGCGATGCTGCGCGGCAGGGCGACGGCGCTGGCGCCGGTATCAACCAGAAAACGAACTGCATAGCTATTGACCTGACCATTTGCCAGAAAGTGGCCATGACCATCAGCGGTAATCACAACTTCCGCCAGGGCTTCCGAGGCGCCGCCTGGCTGGCTGCCAAAGCCAACCTCCAGCGTGCTGCGTTTGCCTTCCTGCTCGATCACAACGTGCTGCCCGCGCACGGACAGCAGTCGTACACCCTGCACACTGTCCCCCACCGACATGACTCTGGCCGGGCGATCACCGATGGCGATCAGGGCCTTCTCGCCGAACACGCCGTTCACTGAAACGCTGCTTGCCGCAGCCCCCCAAGGGCTGTAAACAAGCAGGCATAATGCCAGCCACATCACAATTTTTTGTGCGCACACCTTGATGAAACCGATAGCCATTTTTCGACACGCTCCCAGCGAAGGTCCAGGCCATTTTGCCAGCTTTCTCGACGCCCATTCGCAGCCCTGGACGCTATTTAAGATCGATGCGGGCGACAGCATACCGGCCTCGCCAGACGGCTTTTCCGGCCTCGCTTTCATGGGTGGACCGATGAGCGTGAATGATCCGCTGCCCTGGATCGAGCTTGAGTTGAAGTTGATCCGGCAGGCGGTCGCGGCGGATATTCCGGTACTCGGCCACTGCCTGGGTGGCCAGCTCATTGCCAAAGCACTCGGCGGCGAGATCGGACCGAATCCGGTCAAGGAAATCGGCTGGGGACAAGTGCAGGTTGAAAACATCCCGCAAGCCCGCGACTGGTTCGGCGAGATAAAGGCTTTTGAAGCGTTTCACTGGCATGGCGAGACATTCAGCCTGCCTGCCGGCGCGGTTCGGATACTTGCCAGCGCACACTGTGCCAACCAGGCTTATGTTTTTGGCGACAAACATCTGGGCATGCAGTGCCATGTTGAAATGACCCGCCCGATGATCGAGCAATGGTGCACTATTGGCGCCGATGAAATCGTCGCCGCCAGCAGCAGTCCGGCGGTGCAATCCAGCGCGGACATGATTGCGCGGGCGGATGCCAAACTGGAGCCGCTGAATCAGGTTGCGGAAATACTTTATACGCACTGGCTAATCGGGGTAACTGCGGGGTCTCTGCTTGAGCGACATCAATAACGCGCCTTTCGACACCATCACGCTGCCGCATTTGCGCAGCCTGATCGGCTTGCGAGTGCGGCATCAAGGCACGCTCTGCGTGGTGCTCGAAATCCTCGAAACACCGCCGTCACTGGTACTCGAACCAATTCTTGACCCGCTTAACGCCACGACCCACATTGCCGGTAACATTATGGCCAATTTGCATGGTCATCCCGGTGAATACGGCGTTGAATCGCGCATCGTGCAAGTCCTCACCGACGATCTGACCGGCCTCAACGATGCCTTGCTGGAACTCGAAATCCTTGACTATTGAATAGACAACGCCCTCGACGCCTGATCAACCCGCATGAAACAACCTACTTCCGCCCTGGTACCGGTAATCGCGGGCTTCAGCGTCATGCTGTTGTTGTTGCTTGCCGTTACCGCGATTGGCGTCACCCATATCCGGCAGCTCAGCAATCAACTCACCGCCATTGTCCTGGAGCGCAACCAGAAATCGGAATTTGCCGCCTCCATGCGCGGCCTGCATGAATCACGTTTCCAATCCATGTTGTTGGCCAGCAGCATGGATGATGCATTTGACCGCGATGAAGAAGTCATGCGCTTCTCTGAAATGGCGCGTGAGTTCATTCAGATTCGCGACCGCTTCCTGGCCTTGCCGCTGGATGCCTCGGAACTCAAGCTATGGGAAGAAATGCGAGGTGAAGTCAGGCAGGTTGAGCTTTATACCGATCAGGTTTTCGATCTTCTCCAGTCGAATCAATTAGCCCAGGCGCGCCAATTCATCAAGCAGGTATTAGCGCCTCATCAGGACCGCATGATGCAAGGCTGGGTGAAGTTGCTTGAATTGCAACGCAACAAAAATCAGCAAGCCTTGTTACAGGCCGAAGCCGCGCGTGACCGCGCCCAGAAACTCGCCATTGCGCTCGCGGCTGCGGCCATGCTGGTCGGTTCGATCATCGCCATTTTTGTCATTCGCCTGAGCCGTCGCCTGGAAAAAGACCTGTTCGAAGAAAAGGAACGCGCCCAAATCACCCTGCAGGCGATAGGCGACGCAGTGCTGCGCATCGACGAGAACGGGCTGGTGCGTTATCTCAACCCGATCGCCGAGCATCTGGTCGGTATGTCGGCGCATGAAGCCATCGGCAAACCGATCAGCGAAGTGCTCAAACTCTTCGAAAAGGAAAGTCAGATCGAGATTACCGCCCGCATGAGCAACGACGCGTTGCGCGGCGCGCCCTGCTCTCTGCCGCCGGGTATCGGTCTGATTTCGACCCAAGGCATGGAATTCGAGATCGAAGGTGTTTGCTCGCCGATCCATACACCGAAAGGCGACACCATCGGCGCGGTGCTGGTCCTGCGCGACGTGACCGAAGCGCGCGAGATGCAGCGCAAACTGCTTTGGCAAGCCAACCACGACAGCCTGACCAGCC
>JFJP01038467.1_pt1 | contig 19667 bp, 20 predicted proteins | sample 431651 | NCBI WGS metagenome assembly JFJP01 (sample SAMN02602958, study PRJNA72255) | Microbial mat metagenome, whole genome shotgun sequencing project. | biome: fresh water; feature: sink hole; material: water; isolation source: purple microbial (photo- and chemosynthetic) mats found in...
TGGATAGTCCCGCTGAAAAGTGCCCAATTTTTGGATATTCTTGTGAAGACAGATTGATGATAGAATTTATGAGTAAAGGGTATTCAGACTTACGTTTCATGGTAAATGCACGATCTATATCATATGCTCACATAAACTGTTCTAAAATATCATAACGAAGCGTATCTCATCGATCATCTTTTGCTATAGCAATAGGTGATCTTTTTCTAAACATTGCATATCTTGGTCAATATGATGAATACCAGTACTTATTATGGTTCTGAATATATTTATGTAGCTCTTTTAGTAGTTCTTCTTTGATCGGATCAGTAAGATGTTTATTATATCTTAGTCACATCTCTGGCGTAATCTTCATTCCTAGGTCTTTCACAAATTTACTATCGAAGAACTCTTCTTCACACATCCTGTGAAATGATTCTACATGCCCATTTTCTTCTTTCTTATTGATTATTTTATAGCCTCATAATCTCTTCTTTACGTACTCTAAGTACGTTCCTTCTACTCCATTGACTTTCAGTGTACTAAATTCCGCTCCTCAGTCAAATTGAAGTACAACCTTTTTTACATCTATTCCTATCTGTTCCAACATCTTTGCAAATGTTTCCGTTGCAATTACTGTTCTACTCTGGTCTCTTCATATCCCATAAAACACTAATACCATTCCTGTTTTATAGTCTCTAAATGTTAACTGATACAAATATCATAATCATAATAGTGGTATCATATTCGGTATGTCTATCAAGTACTTTATATCTACCTGCCATTTATGCAACGCTTTGAAACTTCCATATACCGCCTTCATCTTTGATATGTATTGCTCATAATCTCATTTGTCTTTTATACGTTGTATCATCGACCTTTTTTGTCATTTTGTTATTCTTCTTGGTAATCCTGATGCTTTCAATATCTCATAAAATAATCTTTTTGATATCAGTTTCTTCTCTCAAAACACTTTCTCATATTCTATCTTCTCCTCAGGTATAAATAACTTTGTATACAATCTTTTGTATCACATATTTGGATTCTCTATCCTTAAACTTACTATATACCATATCTGATTTTCATTTAACTCTTCTATCTTCTTCTCTTTGTTTACCTCAATATATCTATTCTTATAATTCTTTCACCTATTAACCTTTCGAACCTCTCTATCTGTTATGTCTTCTCCTTTTGTTTTCAATTTCTCTCATTCTGTTAGTATCTTTCTCATGGTTGATCGTTCTATTCAAAACTCTTCTAAATAACTCCAAAATCTTCTTTTGCTCATGCTTTTTGTTTTCTCTGTCCATGCTTCATATATCTTTTGCTTAATCCTATCCTCAATTCTTTTACATCTTTTATGCTTAAAGCTTTCTTTTCTTAAACTATCAACTAGTCTTGTAATCTTCATGTCCATCGTGGTGTTATATGATATAAAAATAGATTATATTTATCTATCATATTCTTCACAATTTTTTTTGATCCGTTTTTTTGTGAGTTTCCCCTATTCGGCTCTACTATTACTACTTGTTTGGGGTGGGCACTTTTCAAATGGGTCGTTACATTTATATACACTACTATCATGTATACAGCCACGATTATACAAGAAGATGATATGTACGTAGCAACTTGTCTCGAATACGACATCACATCTCAATGATCGAGTATAGAAGAGTCGATGGACAATCTTCGTGAAGCGATGGAACTATATTTTCAGACAACACAATCTTTAGAACAGTCTATTATCAAACCCAGTTCCGTATTTGTAACTAATTTTACTCTTCCTTCATCATCTCATGCCTCGTATTCCGTTGCTTAGTGGTTTAGAAATGATCAAATTCTTATCCTCATACGGAGCTATTGTATTGAGATCAAAATGATCACATAGATCTCTAGTACGTGAAACTGCTAAAAAGAAACATATTATCATTGTCCCTGATCATAAACAACTCAAACTAGGTACGACAAAATCTATCCTCAGACAAGCATGATTATCTGATCAAGATTTGATAGATTACGCCCATGGTGTATAATTCAAAAACAAGAACCTAACACGAATGATATCATGTTTTTTAATAGATTGTAATAAAAAAAATCTCACTCATCACAAGCAGGACTATAAATTATGTCAGATATTTTTTTGAGTTAGTTTTTAACTTACCAGGGATGGGAAGTATCACGAAATACAAGTGTACTTGAACCCACACACATCGCTGTATACAAATATAATTTACCAGGGATGGGACTTGAACCCACACACATCGCTGTATTCGATTTTGAGTCGAACATGTCTACCATTCCATCACCCTGGCGTAAATTTTATAATTTTCTTAGTTTTTCTTTTCAAACTCACGACTTCCAATACTTTTCTCTAATTCTTGCTTCTTTTCTATCTCCACACATCTCAGTATAAATCAGCTTATAAGGCAGATATGCTTTCGTAGATTTTTGTCTTCATGCATTATGTTCTTTTAATCTCCTTTCCAGATTATCTGTCATTCATACGTAAATATAGTTCTTTATAATACTTTTAATAGCATATACAGTAATCATATAGCCAATATGAAATGAGTTAAATGCATGGTCGAACGTGTCTACCCCTGCCTGACGGCAGTCAGGAATTCTCTACCTGTCGGTAGACAGGCATCACCCTGGCGTAGCACGGGGTTACTATATTCCCGCACCAGTCAGAATATAGTGATTTTTGTAGTAAAATCAATTGATTTTTGAATATGTTTTGTATAATGTTATAGGTAGATACTATATGTATCACATATACTTTTATATTATTATATTCACACACATGGATTTGAACAAAGTACTCCTTATCGGAAGAGCAACAGACACATCAGAGATCAAGAGAATCGAAAGCAATGATTCTAGTGTTGTTAATTTTGTAATAGCCACCAACAGAAAGTTTAAAAACAAAGATGGAAATATCCAAGAAGAAGCTGAATATCATAGATGTGTAGCATATGGAAACAGTGCTGATGTCCTAGGTAAATATCTCCACAAAGGTAAAAGAGTCTATGTAGAAGGAAGACTCAGAACGAGAAAATGGACTGACAATGCTGGTCTCACAAAATATTCTACAGAAGTTATTGTAACTCACTTCATATTCTTAGACTCTAAAGCAAATGGAGAAGAAGAACATGAACATATCGAAGACACACATCACATAGATACTATCATCGACGAAGAAGTACCATTCTAATACACAAACATAAGCAAAATCTTTAATCTTAGCATCACTATTATATGAATACGAATCCTATAAAAGTACTCCTTTTTGAAATATTTGATCTCCTGAGTTATATCATTTTTGTAGGATGAATTGTATTTTTCATCAGATTTTTTATCGTCAACCCTTTCAATGTAGTAGGTATGAGCATGTACCCCACGATTCATGACAAGGATTTTATCCTCGTAGATAAGATCTCTCATAGATTTGGTGATTATCAAAGATGAGATATCATTGTCTTTGTGCCTCCAGGAAAGACTGATCCTTATGTCAAAAGAATCATCTGATTGTCATGAGAGACAGTTACTATCAAAGACAATACTGTAAAAATATGTAAATCTGACACAGAAGACTGTCAGATACTCGACCAGGGCTTTTTACCTACGGAAAGCATCACCAAAGCAGACTGTGGCAAAGATACCTTCAAGATCACAGATGGATTTTTCGTTATGGGAGACAATAGATGATGAAGTACTGATTCGCGTTGTTGTTTTGGACTACAATGTTTTGAACATACAAACTATCAAGTACCAAATAATTATATTATTGGTAAAGTATTTGTGAGGTTGTTCCCTGATTTCGGAACATTTATCAATCCATTTATAAACTAAGTTATTTACATTACTAGTATACTACTCCTATGCTTCATGTATGGAAACTCATTATTACATTACATCGAAGAAAAAAACACATACTATGATTGATCATATGTGCTATAATAATCTTTTTATGTATGTGAATCATAAATTCTATTTCATTATGAGAATGAAATTTTGTAAATAATATATTTCAACATCAGATTACTGAGATCATAGGAGTATTGTTTTTATTGTATTTTGGATCTACTACACTTCATCAGCTCAACCAAACCAAAGTCACCCAGCTTTTATGGTCCAAAAAAAAAGAACCAATATCATTTATTTCACAAATCCGATGAGGAATATATAGTATCTATATAATATATATCATCATCACTTGTATTGCAGCATTACTCCTACAAGACATAACCATGGTTACCATCATATCATACTTCAATTTAGCTATCACATGAGCCATCATCCTTACGATTATTATGATATTATCATTAGTTACAAATGCATATGCTGCCATGGTATGATCTCTCATCATCTATAGTATTAGTTATTCTATAAACTTTATTCTCTTTGGTACACCTTGATCTTTTCAAGATACCCTCTCTTATAAAGCACTGACATTCGTACAATATCTTTTCCCTCGTTTTGATATATTATATAGCACAACATCAACAGAATGGATACGATCATTATGAGGCAATATAATCTATTGAATGGTTATATATTGTATCTTTATCTATGTATTTTTACATCGCTATAATAGATAAATCATATGAAAATATTTTCAACATTTGACACCAAATTCAAAAAAAATACTATGATCGAAAAAAAAGAAAAATATGGTTCTGATAAAGTACATTTATTAGAAAAATCAAAATTTTTCTTTCTGAAAAATATTATCATACCTTTTTTTACAATCATTATCGTGACATTGTTGTCAGGATATATTATTTTTGAATATTTTAAAATCCCACCCATCATAAATGGTATGATTATGCTAACGATATTACTCATGTGAATAATATATGCAGCCATTATAAGACACTACATAGATTACAAAATGGATTATTGTATTATTACTCCTGATGAAATCATATTAACTGAACAATCTGGATTGTTTAAGAGATGAATCAGAACACTTGATGTAGCCAAAGTAAAAAGCATAAGTGTCCAAAAGAATAGTTTATTACATAGTCTTTTTAACAATTGAGCAATTATATTTATGAGTGATGGTGACGATACATTAGGAGAGATTATTTTAGAATATGTATATAATCCTGAATGACAAAAATCAATATTACATGAAATTATCATAAAAAAATAGAAAATTTATATTATCAAAACTTATGAAGATATTTTCAGCATTTGATACACAACTCAAACAAAAATATGTATGAGAATATACAGAAAAATTTTGAAAAGATAAAGTTTTTGTAGTACAAAGAAGTGAGTTATATTTTTATTATAAAGTTGTCATTCGTATACTATCATGAATAGGATTACATATATTCTTTATGCTATCAATATATTATCTTATTGGAGAAAAATCTATGATAGATTATGGATTTTGGATATGATTATTATTTTGACTTATATTTTATATTATAGCATTAGAAAATTATATAGATTATACGATGAATTATGCTATCTTCACTCCAGACGAAGCTATATTAGTAGAGCAGATTGGTATATTCAATAGAAATATAAAATCATTAGATATAAAAAAGATAAAGAGCATCGGCACAAAAAAGAGCAATATTTTCTTTAGTATCTTCAATGACGGCATCATCACCATATTAAGTGATGGTCATGAAAATTTATGAGAAATAAGATTTAAATATGTACATGACCCAGAATACACCAAAGAACAAATTCACAATATAATACTACAATCACCTCATAGAGAAGACTATCATAATAATCATAGTTTATAAATTTTATAATTCATCACAATAAAAATGACAAAAATACCCTATGATGTATATGAATCTCAATATGAAATTGTTATTATATTGCCTCTATGATGAGTAAAAAAAGAAAGTATTAGCTTAACTATTCGTCATGAGACTATTTTTATCAAAGGACAAAGAATCTTACCACCTATAAGAAAAGATTTTACACCAATCCAAAAACTCTGTTTTCGATGAGATATCGATCTCGCCATAGATCTACCACCAGAAAGCAATTATAAAAACATGACCAGTAATCTCTCTAAAGAAAATATCTTAACTATTATTATACCAAAAAATATCATTCCTGACAGTATCAAGCTTACTATAGAATAATCATAGTATATTAGTTGTTTTTCCTTTCTGCTCAGACAACCATGACCCAATACGGTCAAAATTTTACTGCCCCAATTTGGGTAGCTTTTCCCAATATGAGGTTAGCATAATGAGTAGGACTATTTTTTCGAGCTAACAAGACTTCTGCTGATGTTTGTTGATTATATCATACATTTTCAGCTACAAGCGAATAATTATATCAGAGAGACTCTACTCTAGAATTTACTCTTCAACCATTTGTACCGACATGACTTATATTTTCTTTGATGCCATCACCATCCGTATCATAAGGAAAATGAAGATACATATCATTAGCATGATTATATGCAGCTTTTGATAATAATACATTATAAGACAATGCATTCAATCATTGCTCTTTTCTTAAATCATTAATCGTATTAATAATTTCTCGTTGTATAACGAGATCATTAGTAGAAAATTGTGTACTATCTTTTCTCTGTACAATTTTTGACCATAATGTTTGAAATATTATTTTTTGTTCTCAGTCTAAGACTAAGATTTTTTTTTGTACACCTGATAAAAGACTATTTCGTAATCTATCTTGAATTTTAACTTTAATTCTTTGAAACCATATATTATCAGTCTTATCATCAATATAATCAACAAAGATATTATAGTATTTATCTATAGAGCTTATAGTAGTACTATTAACAGCTTGTACTTCATATACAAAAGAGAAAGAAAATATATACATACTCACAGCAATTATAACAAGAGAAAATCATATTTTTAATCCTTTCATTGTCTCATCAAATAAATTATAAAAAAGTCTACTATTTTTTGCTTTTTATAACAAAATCATTATAATAAACAAGTGAATATAGTAAAGAGTAATTTAATAAAAAATTAAATAATGATTCAAAGTAACACAAACAGTACGATAGAACAGAAAAGTATGAACCATACAAGTATTTCTCAATGAGATAAAAAGATAATACTGTTGCAGCTCAAACCACTCAGAGAAAATGAACGTGGCATTGAAAATCGAGTATCGTTTATAAGAAATCTCTGATCACTCAAATCTTCCATAAATCTCCGAATTACAGGAAATAATACCAGTATTAAGCTCTTTCTTTCTTGCGAATCTAAACAACTCCAGTTTATAGAAAATATGTTTTATGCAAGTTATCCAAATTCTGAACTCATCGTATCCACAGAAAAGATAAAACCTGCCAATGAATTTATCACTATGACTAAAAAGACCGTCATCAGAGATCATACGAGCTATACTCAATGAGGTTCTTATATGAGTCCATTCCATGATCTTCTCTCGGTATTTAATACCGTAGATACTGAAAGCATACTCACAATACAACTCACTTTCCAGCTCACCAAAAATAAAACATTATTTGATAAAGCAATCAGTCTGACAAAAGATTTATTATTTGGGAAAAAAGAAAAATCTGACACTATAGAAGAAAGCCAAACCATATCGATGATCGTACCAGAGATTCGAGTCAGGATCGGTTGCCACATCCAGAGTACAAATATTATTATTAAAAAATGACTAAGAGATCTGTTCTTCATGTTTATGAAATGATGTATCACTGCGGGGAAGATCGACCTGAAATCCACACCCCCATCGATGATACCTATGTTACGTAGTCAGGTAGTAAATTTTTTTCATATCCCTACACAACAACATTTTACAAAAGCATTGGACTATGCTGTCTATCGTAAACTACCCTATCCATATCCTTTGCCTACAGAATGAAATACACCAAAAGATGAATTCACACTGATAGGTACTACTGATTATCGTAATGATAAAATAAAATTTGGGATGATAGAAGAAGATAAATTTCGTCATATGTATATAGTAGGTAAAACTGGTACAGGTAAATCTACATTTCTCTCAAACCTTATCGCAAATGATATAAAAAATGGGAAAGGAATAGGGCTGCTTGATCCTCATGGAGAACTCGTAGAGACAGTATTAGAACATATACCAAGTCATCGTACCAATGATGTGATATTGTTTGATGTATCAGATAGTGATTTTCCGATAGGATTTAATCTGCTTCAAGCTAAAGATGCTGATGAAAAGATTCGTATCGTATCTGGCGTAGTCACTACTTTTGCTAAACTTTTTGCTCATTCTCGATGACCAAGACTAGAGTATATATTAAGGAATATTCTTCTTACTCTCATTGACTATCCCAATGCCACTCTCATGCATATCTTGAGAATTTTAACGGATAAAAATTTCCGTGAAGAAGTTCTGAAACACACTACAGATACAATGATTCTTAAATTTTGGAGAGATGAATATGATAGACGAGATGAAAGGCAAAAACAAGATGCAATGTGACCTATTACCAACAAAATTGGACAATTTCTCTCTTCTTCTGTAGTAAGAAATATCTTTTGACAACCCAAATCAAAACTCAACCTCAGGGAAGCTATGGATAGTGGAAAAATAATTTTGATCAATCTTTCAAAAGGAAAAATTTGAGAAGATAATGCATCGATGATTTGATCTCTTTTAGTAACAAAGTTTCAAATTGATGCCATGTCCAGAGCAGATATTAGGCCCGAAGAGAGAGTTCCTTTTTATCTGTATATCGATGAATTTCAAAATTTTGCTACTGATTCGTTTGCGACGATACTTTCAGAAGCAAGAAAATATAAGCTCTCACTTATCATGGCAAATCAATATACCAGTCAATTATTAGAGACAATACGTGACGCAATCTTCGGTAATATATGATCTATCTTTTCGTTTACTATCGGATACGATGATGCAAAAGTCATAGCAAATCAATTTAAAGAAATGGTCACACCAAACGATCTTATATCACTCCCGAGATTTACAGCCTATACCAGGATGATGATAGATGGTGTTACTTCAGATCCATTTTCTATGAAAACTATGCCACTTCCTACGCCAGCTTGATCTCACGAACAAACGAAGAAGATTATAGAACAATCCAGGCAAAGATATGCTATGCCAAAATGAGAACTTGAAAAACTTCTCGAAGCACGACAAAAAAGAACTTTCTCTCCAGCGGAAAGAGTTGCTCTTCGTAGTAGTTTAGAATGAAAAGGTATCACTTCTGACGCTATCGACGCATTTTTTAGCAGTGGAGAAGACGATCGAGATGGACGATATAGTATTAATAAGGATAGTTTTAAGACAAACATAGACAATAAAAACCTCCAAAGCATGTCTATATCAGAAAAAGAAAATCCAATAAAGATAGACACAAAGACTATAGACAAACCAATTACAGTAATAGATACTATAAAAGTAGACACCTCAAAAAAAGAGCCACAAATAAACAACAATATCTTCAATCTCGACAAAATTATCATAGGAGATTCATATCAGTGATATATTAAACTACAATTTAATTATGGTCTCTTCGTGACGGTCAAATGAGTAGAAGGACTCCTCCATAAAAATGAACTTATCTGTCCTGATGAAGTCAACTGGAAAAAATATTTTAATATAGGTGACCCAATCACCGTTAAAGCAAAAGAAAAAAAAGAGATCAACGGAGAAATGAGAATTGTTTGGACAATGAAATAGTTTTATAGTTTATAAATAGATGAATAAAACAACAATTAAGAAAGAAGATATTAAACTTATAAAATATACAAATAGAGGCTGTGTTTCTTCAGCAATCGAATGCTGATGTATAATACAATTTAAAAATCGTCTTCTAAAAAATATATCTACAGGATTTAAAGAAACAGAAAAATGAGACTTGGAATTTTGATGTCAAAACTGATCAAGAATAATAGATATAGAAATAAACAACATACCAAAAGAAAATCAATTACAGTATGCAAAAGACAATATAGAAACTATTGAAGAAAAAATTATCGAGACCTTATCAGAACCAGAGCAACTAGGAGAAGAGACAAATTTTTTGATTTTTAATGAAAAAGAAAAAAACATATTATATAATAAAGAAACCAATCAGTTTACAATAATATTTAAAAGATGATTTAGAAAAAAGGTTATAGAAAAACTATTATCATACCAAAAAAATCTCTAGGCATGAAGTAGAGATTTTTGTTTTTATTTTGTGTGGTGGAGACCCATAATGGAAGTGAAGAAGTTATAAATTATAAATTTTAAGTTATAATCTACATTACTTCTAAGAACTAATAACTAAATATCTCATTCACTCTTCGTCCAAAGTTTTCTTTAAAGAAATTGTGTCTATCCATTTTTATCATCATCTGACTTTTCTGAAGTTCGATTAAGCTATCAATATATGCTGGTTGAAATCATTGACTATATCATGTTGATTTTAGTTCTTTGATCAATGTTGCTACTTGATTGAGTTTCATCACAATCACATCGACAAATAATGATTTCACTCCAGTGAATACTCATTGTACAGTCTGGATTCCATACGCACTCACTTTTTCAAAAGTCATAGCAAATGCATCGACAAGTTCTGCACATGCAGTACTCAGAGCATCCATAAGAGCTGATACTTTGTTTGAGATGTCTGGTGAAGTAGAGAGAGTATCCATAAGAAGTAATCAATAAGAGCTAAAGCAACAATAAAGTATACTCTATTTTGAGACTACAATCAAATTTCTCGACTAAATAACTCCCCCCAGCTCTTGCCTTTTTACTATCTCGAGATAAATAAATGACAAATTAAAAAAACTCACAATTATTGCAAACTATGAGTTATCAGATAACTTTAAAATCATAACAATTGATGTATTTTATCCTGAGATTTTAAAAACTTATCTATGATTTTTTGACAATATGGATTAAATCTCCATACATCTAAGAAAAGTTTTTGATCATTTTTTACACTTTCAACAGCATCCATCAAAAATCCAAATGAAGCAGTATCAATATTTGTTCTATCAAATCATGCATGATGTACTATCTGAGCAATATAATGTGTCAGAAATAATGTTTTTGCTAAATATTTATCATGTTCTTTTTCTGACATCACGATCACAATTAATCATAAATATTCAAACCAATGCTGTCGAGACGCAAATAAAACATTCTGACAAGTGTATCACGTAACAACCAATCTCAAACCAGCCAATGATTTTCATTTTTTTTCATAACTATATGGTCAAAACATTGGATGAGTAGCAATATAATTATGAATTCATGAATGTTTCATCCATTGCAATGGTTGTTCTTTTATGCTACAGACATCTCGTACAAGTGCAGTATCTGAAATATATCTCGCAATTTGCATATATGATTGTGACAGCATAGCAATCGGAACACATGATACTACTACTTCAAAACTGGATAACTCCTCCCATCCAATCGCATACTTATTTTCTCTGCGAGAGATAACACCAATACGAATTTTCTGATCAGAATTTGAAATAATATCAACTAATAGTTTTCAAAAATCTCCATATCATATAATTGCAATTGATCAAAAAGGAATCATTCTTGTATAATAAATAAATTTAATGAGGAACACTATCCATCAACTCCATCAATTCTTCAAAACTTTTTGCTAATGCAATTTTTTCTTTGACATCATAATACGGATGTTCTTTTCACTCTTTTACAATAATATCTACTAATTCTTCTTTCATCTTATTAAAATCAACTCCCTCATCTTCTATACGTTCTACTACTTCAAATCTAAAATTACGAATTTTATCTGTCCAAATTCATAATTCTTCTAATTTCTTTAATGTAACATTATAACGAGATCCTTTAGCATCCACAAAATAATTCATACCAGACCATACCTTTTCAGAAGTAAAGATATTAGAATATAATGTTTTATCCAGATAAGAATGAATATCTTTAAGAGGAATGCATATTCATTCATTATATGTCATGATTGGAGAGACAACCTGAGACCATCACAGCATATCTATAAATTCAGAATCACTATAATAATTTCTCATTATTTTTTTAGCATATGTTGATACCATAAGATTATAATATGTGCCTATCAAATAGAAAAATACTGCCAATACAAAAATCCAAACAAAAAAAATATTTTCATACAGATAAGAAAGAATGAATGTGATAAATAAAGACATATCCATGATATATACAAATTATATCTAAAAAACATACTATATATTACTTACTTTACTCTCATACTAATGAGGTACACTATCCATCAGTTCTGTCAGTTCTTCTATCGTCTGAGATTGTTCAATTCTTTCCTTTACTTCATAATATGAATGTTTATGACCTTCTTTCTCTATCTCTCCCAATATACCTTGTTTCATATCTTCAAAACTCATAATATAATCAGATACAAGCTCTACAGCTTCAAATTTTAGATTTCTAATCTCATAAGGAACCGTTCCAATCTCTTGAAGTTTTTTTCTTACTAATTTGTATTTCTTTCCTGATTTATCAATAAGAGATCATTGTTGCAATCATGCACCCATAGGAGAAGCCAATACACTACCATAGAGATAATCTTTTTTATACAGATTGAGAGATCTAACTGGGATTTTATCATTCTGTCCCACGATTGGAAACACAATCTTGTCTCGTCATAACAATTGTAACAGCTGATCTTCTGAATAATAGAGTCTGATTTTTTCTTTATATTTTCTTCACATAAAAAGATTATATTGTCTCAATAACATTAACAAAATAATTAATGTAACAATAAGAATAACCTTAAGATTCTTTTCAAAAAACGATCATATATCATATAAATTCATAGTATTATATTATATCTATCTTATAAAACCACATATTGACCAGATCTCAATACTTTTGGTACTCCATATTGCTTCAACATAATCTGCTGTGCAAAATGCATATCATCAGCCTTGATAGTTGGGAAAGTATTATAATGGATAGGTACAAGTATCTTGGCATGTATCAGACCAGCTGCCTTCACTGCATCATCTACTCCCATCGTATACGTATCACCGATCGGTAAAAAAGCAACATCTATTTTTTCATCAGACAAATCTTTCATCTCTGAAAAATAAGCCGTATCTCCAGCATGATAAATTACTTTGTCTCAGATTGTTATCACCAAACCAGCCGCTAATCATGCATATCCTCCATCTGGATTACTATTGCTATGATCTGCTCTCACCATCTTGATATGATCTGCTCTCACCATCTTGAGTGAAAACATATCAGAACGATATGTTCATCAGATATTTAATGAATGTAGATTTATAACACCTTTCGTCTCAAGCCAATCCATCAACTCTACCATCCCAACCACCACACAGTCAGAAAAATGCTTTGTAATCTCTATCGTATCACCGACATGATCATGATGTCCATGAGTAAGTAAAATATGCGTCACTTTTTTGGAAAAAATATCTTCCAGACTGATATCACATTTGGGATTGTTAGTCACGAACGGATCGATAAGAATACTACCTTGTTCGGTCTCTATCTCTACAAAACTATGTCCATGATAGATAATCTGCATATGTATTTAGAGTAAATCTAAAAATTTCTTTTTAATCGTATCTTGTTTTACATCAGCTTTAATAATCGCATAACTTGTTCTAATCAATTCCCTCAGATCAGGATAATAAATCAATGCCATCACTTCTTGTAAGGTACATCGTTTATACACACCAATATATCATTCTCCATCGATAAGCTGTATCTTTTCATAATCTCATTCGTATGACATGAGATAGAAAGTCATATCTTTGTTAAGATTACCTATAGCTGGATCATCAGTTCTTATTTTAGTCACTCAGAGTTTGACTACAATATGGAGTTGATTAAGAATCAACCCAGTCTCTTCACTGACTTCTCTCAAGGCAGCATCTTCATGAGTCTCTCATTCATGCACTTTACCCTTTGGACAGACTCGTTCAATCTTTTTGGACACTGCTTGTCTTTTGATCAATAAATATCTCGGTTCATTATCAGAGGCGATATAATATACTACTCAACCAGCTGATTGTTGGATAATTTTTGGTATTCATTGTGGTTTTTTTCAAGCGGAAAACATATGATAAAACAAGTAGTAAAAGTAAACTAACGAAAGCACCATAACAAGAAAATGGGGGATTTATAATATTAGTAGCACAATTACACATATAATAATTATTCAAAAGATTATTGCAAGTTTGATTTACAAAAAACCGTAATGCCGTACATCACGATCAAATTCTCTGACAGTAAAGAGGGAGACTCATCACATCATACGACATGAAATTTCAATCTCCTAGTACAGAGTATTAGAGAAATTATATGATCACAATCTACGCACATTACAGCACTAGTATCATACAGAATAGTATCATTATTGCAAGATACAAAGTAGCATATTATATACTAGTAAGACGATATGTCTATTAAATACATCAAAGAAAAGAGATTTTTTTGACAAAGATAATATTTTTGTTACAATTAGAGTAACCTAATTTATATCATATCTCTTTTGTATTATGGATCCAATTACTCAAACAAACGCTACTGCACAAGGTAATCCTCCTGCACAATGAACACCCATCACTGATGCCAATGTAGTCATCGCAGGAGCTTTTTGAGGAACATTACCTACACCATCAGTAGTTTCTGATACCATGCCAGCTTTTTCTTTTGATCAAGACGATTTTTGAGGCACAAGTATACCTACACCAATCACTCCATGACATGAAAAAATTACAGATCCTTTTGCTGGATGAATAGAATCATTACAACAAATTCAACCAACAAACTCTCCTACTACAGAATCAGTAATTGTAGATGCTATGCCGACCACAGAGACTATATCGACACCAATTATACCAGAATGAACTATTTCACTTGATAGTTTAGAGGATACCTCACAAGATATATCTTTTGATCTCCCCAAAGAGGAAATAGTGTCCAATGATATATCTTTTGATCTTCCATGAAACACAAATAAAGAATTACCGCAGACACAAAATATTACAGTAGATACTATACCAGCAGTAATTCAAGAGGATACTACTGAAAAAATTGTAAATATACCTGATAATACAATAAAAGACACAGAGATAGAAGACACTAAAACTGAAGATATGGATAATGCAAGTGTAGTTACTGAAGCTACGGATACCCCAGAGACAACAAAAATTATTGACGACAGTATACCGGTCCAATCGATAGGAGAATCACGAGATGATACTACTCACGACTTACAAGAATCCTATGAAGAATTCAAACAAGCATTTGATACATATAGTACATTCAAAAACAATACATCACTTACTCTGACAGGACTCCGTACAGATGAAGATGAGATAAATTATACATTTTCTCAGACAAGTGACCATACCATATCAATTAGCAAATCAAATACAACTGATATATTATCATTTGAAGAAACAGAATCAGGACTCAAAGTGATTCTAAACAATGATTCTATTTGATATTATGGAGTAGAACAAGTCGAAACCGATACTACCCACTACCTCAAAGAAAAAATTGGTAAATTTACTATAATGCTCGAATCAGAATATGAGAAAGAAGAAAAAAAGCACAGAGAATGAATAAAAAAAATTAAAGATACATTAAAAAGTTTTTAGTATATATACAAATATATCTTTATGTAATATATAGTCTGACTAGTCAGACTTTTTTTTACAAAAAATAACATTGTATCGTATAACAAATTGTATATAAATTAGAACAACAAGCCTAATTTATATAATTCCATTATCATCTTTCATGCAACTATTCATATCCTCACTCTATACCAAAGATCAAAACAATATCGCCATCACCGATGAGCGTATAGTACATCAATGTTTTCATGTACTCAGATACAAATCATGACAGACACTACAACTCCAAGACAATTGAGTCAGATATACTCTCTCCATCGCCCACATATCAAAGAAAGAAATCCAAACACATATTCAATCAACAGAAATAGCAAACTCAACACTTATAACTCATAACTTACAACTTTGTATCGCATTGCCAAATCGCCGAGAAAAAGCAGAACTTATAGTACAGAAGCTCACCGAAATAGGAATAGACAATATAATAATACGAACAGCAGACAGATCAATACTTCGCGACATACCAGAAAAAAAACTTCAAAGATTACAGAGTATTGCACTAGAAGCAGCAGAACAATCATTTCGTCGATCTTTACCTACGATAACTTATCTTGATAATCTCTTCGAAAGCACTATACTCTCATCAGGTCAGGTTGTTCTTTTTCATCAAGATTGAGTTTCTGCAAACCAACTTAACACTTCTAACCTGTCTGCCGACAAGGCAGGCTCAAAACTTATAACTTCACTAATTGGTCCAGAATGAGGTTTTTCAGCTAATGAACTTTACAAATTCTCTACATTATCCAATTGTGTTCATATCAATCTCTGAGACACTATCCTTCGTATGGAAACAGCAGCAATCATCTGATCTCGATTACTCAAAAACTTATAACTTATCATTTAAAACTTATCACTTCATTCATGCTCTCCTCTCTCAAATCATTCGCAAAAAATACATTTTTTTATAATTTTTACAAATTATATAAAGCAAAACTTGCTATCCAAATCTATAATAATCCTAGTAAAGATATGTTTGTCATAGGTATAACCTGAACAAATGGCAAAACTACTACAAGTTTTATCATTCATCATATATTTAATACACTCATAGATAAAGCATTTCTTTTAGGAACAAACGAAATCAAATATGGTAATGAAACTGAAACTAATACATCAAAAATGACTTCCCCTGACCCTATGCAAATACAAGAATATCTTTCAAAAGCAAAAGATAAATGATGTAAAATTGCAGTATTAGAGGTTGCTAGTCATGGTATCGCACAACAAAGATTTCATGGCATCAATTTTGACATGGCCATTCTTACCAATATCACAGAAGAACATCTCGACTATCACAAGACGATGGAAGATTATGCAAATGTAAAGAAAAAATTATTTACAGGAGTACTCACCAATCCTAAACCAAATAAACTTGCTATCTTACCTAAGGATGATAAATTTGGGAGACAATGGATCGACGAATTAGGATTTGATAGGATGATGACCTATGGTATCGTCTGATCTGGGACACTCAAGGCAGAAAACATCACCTATACACTCGATACTACATCATTTGATGTCAATTATATGGGTATTCTCTTTCCGATCACCATCAATATGGTAGGAATTCACAATGTATACAATACCATCTGCGCTCTTGCCAGTGGACTTATCGTAGGATTAGATCTTAAACAAATGATAGATTGTCTGACCACTTTCATAGCACCGCTCGGAAGGATGGAGCCAGTAATACACGATGATGTTCATTATTATATCGACTTTGCTCATACTCCTGATGGTCTAGATAAAACTCTGTCGTATCTCTCACAAGTCAAAAAAAATGGAAGATTAATACTTCTCACCGGAGCTATGGGAGAGAGAGACAGATTTAAAAGACCAATGATGGGAAGGATAGCAGATCAGTATGCTGACATCATAGTAGTAGCTGATGAAGATCCAGGAGATGAACCAAGATTTCAGATCATCCAAGAGATCAAAGATGGTATAGCTCGTCCTGATGGTGATCGTCTCTATATCATCCCAGATAGACAACTCGCCATCAAATTCATCACTGAGATTACCCAACCAGGTGATCTTGTCCTCCTCGCAGGTAAAGGTCATGAGACCGTCATGTGTATCCCATGAGGAAAGATTCCATGGAATGAAAAAGCTATCCTTGAGACATATTTAGCAGAAAAGAAATAATAATCAATAATCACTCAGCATTATATAATACAAAACTAGTCTTTATGAAAAAATAATATATTCTCACCAATAATTCAAGTACGAAGCAATCTCCTATACAAAAGGCAATCCTAATATAATAAAGGACACGCTGGGCAGAGCCACAACGGTATTGCGTCATATTGAGCGAAACGCAGTGGAGTCGAAATATCTCACCAACAAATACTATGAGATTCTTCGACTTCGTTTCACTACGCTCAGAATGACGCATCCTATGCCTCACGCTACGCAGAGCGATAGCGGAAATCTTTAGATTATAGTAAATATAGTTTTATTGTGTGGTATAAGATGGTGGGATAACAACAATCGCTCAATGTGGCACGTCTGAAAAAGTAATTCATTCTCATTTTGTTATTATTAAACCACTTTTTGTAGGAAGTGCATATCACAAAATAACAGTATCTCATTCCTTTTTGTCTAAACGAACAGCATCATTTTGATTTCATCATAACATATAGTCTCATATTTTAAATGCAACATGTGAGTTTCATGATCATTGAATATATGATGTAGCCATCTCAGGCACAGATGGAATACATTTTTCAAATCAAGAAATAGCTAAAATTTCAGCTATAAATAAACCACACCAAGAAAAATTTGCTGTATTTAATAAAAAATTCTTAGCAGAATCAAGTAGACTTTTTGTAGACAAATGTCTCATATATTGATCAGCACTTTTTGTCTTTTTGCGAGTTTTTTCATGAATTCATAAATTATTAATAGCATTTTTTATTAAAGAAAATACCATATCTTTGTCTTGAATTCTTTCATCATGAAGAATTAGATTCTCAAAATCTTTTTTATATTGTTCTTTTTGTATCTCAGTATAATGAGGAGGATTTTTTAAAAAATCTTCATCTATTCATTGTACTTTATCAACTGAAACAAATGTAGTAAGTAAAGATCATCAATACATAGAAGTCGTATTTTTAAATTTTGACAATAGACTATGCATTCTATGAATTTTTTGATTTTTTTCCATAATAATAAAAAAGAATATAAAATAAGACATAATGTGTCAAATATTTCACGACTTTTTTCACTTATAATTTATAATTTAACACTTATAACTTCATCGTCACCTTCACTATCCTAATCTGAAAATGAAATGTCTTAATTTCTTCAAATACTAATCGAGAAAATTCTTGGCGTAAAATATCTACCTGCCATGTCATCATCTCGAGAAACATAGTGATAGATGGTTGCAAGCTTCAGGCTTCAAGCTCCAAGTCTACGCTTTCTGTTGTATTGTAGCTTTTAGCTTGCGACTTGTAGCTTGCGACTTGTCCAAACATAATCCTATACAAATCTAGTCCATCATCACCACCTACAAATGCTACTCTTGGTTCATATTTGATCGAGAGATCAGGATTCGTATCAAACGTCTCATCAGGAATATAAGGTAAGTTTGCTAACACTATGATATTCTTTTTTTGAAGGTCTTGTGGTCATCCCTCTCTGACAGGAGAGGGAACGAGGGTGAGGTTTAGATCTAATCCAGGAGAACTAAATAAATTCCCCTCCTCAACAAATACCTCAATCTGATCATCTATCTTTCCATCTTCTATGAGACTCTCATAATTTTTCTTTGCAACTGCTAATGCATCTTCACTAATATCGATAAGAAAAGCCTTCTCTATCTGACTGGCATGGCTATGCAAGATTGACAATCACAATACTCCACTACCAGTCCCCACATCTACTAAAGTTATAAGTTTTGAGTTATAAGTTTTGAGTTCATTTCATTTATAATTTATAACTTCTCACTTATAACTTCCTAAGTATTCTCTCACCGCCTCTATCATATATTCCGTCTCAGGACGTGGTATGATAGTATTTTTATTAACATGAAAACGTAGTCCA
>JFJP01058863.1_pt1 | contig 19667 bp, 19 predicted proteins | sample 431651 | NCBI WGS metagenome assembly JFJP01 (sample SAMN02602958, study PRJNA72255) | Microbial mat metagenome, whole genome shotgun sequencing project. | biome: fresh water; feature: sink hole; material: water; isolation source: purple microbial (photo- and chemosynthetic) mats found in...
GTGGCAAAAAATGCAGAACCTCCTGTAAATCAAACCATTCTCAACCAACGAGTTGTCACCCAATGGGTTCATTACGGAGCGATGGGAATTGAATGAAAATCAGCGGGTTGGCAATCAAACACCAAAGATTTTGAGCGGATCGGTTTCAACCGAGCCTGGAATCCACTTGTATAGACAGGAGTCAGTTTTGGGACTAACTCCGTGCGTTTGCGTGTGGAGTTTGTAATTGGCCTGAATCCAAGTTGATTTTCCCCCGTTTTGCTGCTTAAATCATGCCATGCGCGCCGCCGCCGAGAAGATTGTCATAAAGTTGCAGCAAGCGGGTTTTGAAACCTACTTTGCGGGCGGCTGTGTCCGCGACCGGCTACGCGGTGTTGAGCCGCACGACTACGATGTGGCCACAGCCGCAAGGCCAGATGCGGTGGAAGCCCTTTTCCCGGGCAGGAGCGATCTTGTGGGCAAAAGCTTTGGCGTAGTTCGTGTTCGCGTGCAGGATGCGACAGTGGAGGTAGCCACTTTCCGTCAGGACGGCCTTTACCTAGATGGGCGGCGGCCTTCTGAAGTGACTTTTACCAGCGCAGAGGAGGATGCAAAGAGGCGCGACTTTACCGTGAACGCTCTTTTCTGTGATCCTGTCAGTGATCGCATAGTGGATTTTGTAGGCGGGCGTGCTGACCTTGAAAAAAAACTCTTGCGTGCCGTGGGCGATCCGGCGAAGCGATTTGGCGAGGATCGCCTGCGGCTTTTGCGCGGCGTGCGGTTGGCGTCCACGCTAGGTTTCGAGATAGAGCCTGAGACATGGTCTGCGCTGCGCCGCGCCGCGCCGCAGATCGGGCAAGTGAGTGCTGAGCGCGTGCGCGAGGAGCTTTCCAAATGGCTCTGCGGGCAAGGCTCGGAGCGCGGGCTAGACTTGCTGGATGCCAGCGGTTTGCTCGTGGTGCTTCTGCCAGAAGTAGCCGCGATGAAAGGCGTGGAGCAACCGCCGCAGTTCCATCCCGAAGGCGATGTGTTCGTTCACACTCGGCTGATGCTTTCCCTGATGGAAAGTCCGTCTGAAACTCTGGCATGGGCCGTGCTTTTGCACGACATTGGTAAGCCGCCCACCAGGCGCGTGGATGAGACTGGCCGCCCACGGTTCAACGGGCACGAGACGGTGGGTGGACGGATGGCCGAGAAAATGCTTATGCGGCTCCGTTTTTCCAATGAGAAAACTGAGGCGATCTGCGCGATGGTAGCGAACCACATGACTTTTAAAGACGCGCCGCAGATGCGTCTCAGCACGCTCAAAAAACTGCTGGCACGCCCCACATTTGATGAGGAGCTGGAGCTGCACCGTTTGGATTGCCTCGGGTCTCATGGGCAGACCGAAATATACGACTTTTTAAAAACCAAACTTGCGGAGATGCCGGCGGAGGCTGTTCGGCCCGACCCGTTTGTTCGTGGCGGCGACCTGCTTGCAGCCGGGCTTGCTCCGGGGCCGCGCGTGGGCGAGTTGTTGAGGCAGGCTTATGACCTTCAGCTTGAGGGAAAAATTTCGTGCCGCGAGGAAGGGCTAGGCTGGGTGGACGGGCTAGGTTTGCCCGCTGCCGCAGGGGGCGGGGCGGCATGAAACGGCTCCCCTTCTTCCAAGCTGGCCTGACGATCACGCTCATGATATGGGCACTGGAGTTGATGGGCGTGTACGGCTGGGTGGACAGGAAGGCACTGGACTACCTTTCCCGCTACGACTATGCGGCACCCGAGTGGGTGGACAACATGGCCGTTGTGCAGGTGGACGCCAGCACGGTAGTGACTTACGGGGAGGGGCAGTGGCCTTTCTCGCGGTTGGCCTATGCGATAGCACTTCATTCGCTCCGTCAGCAGGGCGTGCGCGGGGCAGGGTTTGAGATGGTTTTTTTGGAGCGCGACCCAGCATACAGCATTTTTGATGGGACATTCGCCAACCAAGTTTCTAGGTTTCCACATACCGTTTTTGCCGCCGGTGCGTTGAAGACAGGCGGGGACACATTCATGCCTCTAGGCAACATGCAGCAGATCAAGGCCGACCCCAGTGATGTTAGGCTCATGCCGTCTTACTCGGGGGCACTTTTCCCGCTGGAAGTTTTCGCGGAGCACGGAAAGCTAGGCTTCCACAATTTCGCCCCTGATATTGACGGCGTGGTGCGTTCCGTTCCGTTGCTGTTCCGTTTTGGCGATGAAGTTTATCCATCGTTTTTGCTCCAGTGCCTGATGGCCTACGAGGGCGTGCAGCCCGGCGATGTGTCGCTGGAAGGTGGCAAGTTGACACTGAAAAGAAATGGGGAAGATATCCACTGCATCCCGCTCGATAGGCTCGGGCGGTTGCTGATTCGTTTCCGCCCGAATTTTCATATAAAAAACAGCGTGGGGCTTGATGTGTTGGTGCTGGCTGCGCAGCAGCACGCAAAAAAAGAGGGGCAGCCCGCATGGGACATGGAGTTGCTTCCGAACCGTTTTGTGTTCATTTCCAGAGAGGCACCGCAGACATGCAAGCCCATCACCACGCCGATGGGCGACTACATCCCCATGAAACTTCACGCGGCTGCGTGGCAGACCATTTTTTCGGAGGATTTTCTGACTTTCCCGCCGCACTGGGCGAAGCTGGCACTCTACATATTCATGTCGGCGATTTTGATGTTGCTCATACACGCCATGCCTAAGGCGTGGGCCATCATTCTTTCCACATTTTTGCTGCTGGATATTTTTATTTTGATCGCCGTCCTTTTTTATCTATTCAACCTCTGGCTTAGCGTCATGGGTCTGTGGCTGGTGATTCTGGCTAATGTGGCCGTAGGTTTCTGGTGCAAACACCGTCCCGCAGCAGTTGGCACAGACGAAAACACCGTTCAACCACCTGCCACAACATGAAAATATACGCCGACAAACTGCTCACTATGACTGGCGGCGACATTTCGCCCGGATGGGTGGAGATCGTGGGAGATAAAATAACCAGTGCAGGTGTCGGTTTTCCTGATGGCGGTAACTGCATGTCGTTGCGCGGCTACATCCTGTTGCCTGGGCTCGTGAACGCCCACTGCCATTTAGATTACACCGATTGCAAGGGTCTGCTCGTGCCAGGCCGTTCGTTTGCCGAGTGGATAGCGCAGATAAACGCGTTGAAACGGCAGCGCACATCGGAAGAGTTTTTGGTCTCTATCCGCACGGGCTTCGATGATCTTGTCAGGTACGGGACGACATCGGTCGTCAACATCGAGTCTTACCCGGACTTGATTGCGTCCATAGATTCCCCCGTACGGACATGGTGGGCCGTAGAGTCCATGGATGTGAAGAGAGCCTACGAATATCCAGGGTTGCCGGAACTCCGGGCGGTCTCTCCACATGCCCCGTACACGGCGTCGCCGGAGCTTTATATGGAATCCAAGAGGCTGGCCGAGGAGACAGGGGCACTATTCACCTCTCATGTGGCTGAGTCCGTGGACGAGCACGACATGTTTTTGCACGCGCAGGGATCGCTCTATGTTCTGATGAAATCGCTGCACAGGACTCCGTTCCAGACTGGCGAGGCCACATCACTGAAACTCTTATTGAAAGGCGGATACCTGCCGCATGGGGCACTGCTTGCGCATGTGAATTTTTTTGATGACGAAGACTTAGCACTCATGCACGCCCAAGGCCACGCGGTCGCCCATTGTCCGCAGACGCACGCTTTTTTTGGTAGGAATATTTTCCCTTGGCAAAGGATGGAAGAGGCGGGCGTGCCAGTGATTCTCGGCACAGATAGCCTCGCCAGCAGCCAGAGCTTGAGCCTGTTTGATGAGATGCGGGCGTTCCGCTCATCGCACCCCGGAGTAGGGGCGCAGCGCGTGTTGGAGATGGTCACGGTGGACGCCGCACGCGCCCTCGGTATGTGGGGGCGGATCGGGCAGATAACAGTCGGGGCAGAAGCCGACCTGATCGCGATCCCATTTCCAGAAAACGGTGGGCGTGGAGCGTGCCCGTTTTCAGCGGTGTTGGAGCACAGCGGCACAGTGCCGTTCGTCATGTCACGCGGGCGTGTGCTGCGTGCCCCGCAACTCTGATGCCGCCATGCAGCCCGTGCCGCAGAGAGCCGCCGCCCCGTGCGTCCTGATAACGGGCGGGCAAGGAGCGCTGGCGCAAGCTTGCGCGGCGGCGTTTCGCGAAAAAGGCTGGGTCGTTATTGCCCCGAGCCATGAAGAAATGGATGTCTCTTCCGCAGCATCCGTGGAGGAGTATTTTGGCGGAGTTTCACGGCTGGATGCGCTGGTGAATAACGCTGCCGTTTTGGCTGACAAGAGCGTGTTTAACATGCGCGAGGAAGACTGGGAAAAAGTGGTGGGCACAAATTTGAAGGGGGCGTTTTTATGTTCTCGTGCTGCGCTGGCAAAAATGAGTCCGCAAAAGAGCGGGCATCTCATCCACATAGGATCGTGGTCGGGTATGCGCGGGGCAATCGGGCAGGCCAACTATGCGGCGGCCAAGGCTGGACTTGTTGGTTTTTCAACTTCGCTCGCACGGGAGTGCGGCTCGGATGGAATACAGAGCAATGTCGTTTTACCGGGCTATATGAAGACACCGATGACGCGGGGCGTTCCCCCAGAGAGCGATGCGCGGATACGGGAGGCGCATGTGCTCGGGCGTTTGAACACCGTAGAAGAAGCCGCCAGTTTCATCGCACATCTAGCTGGGATGCGAATGGTTTCAGGACAAATTTTCCAGCTCGATTCTAGGATATCGCCTTGGGCATGATGCTTATGAAACTGGATGATTATCTCTCTGGCGAACTTGAAAAACTCCGTTCGGAAAAGCTTCTTCGCGTTTTACCAGAGAGGCGTGCTGGAATATCGTTTGCGTCCAACGACTATTTGGGGCTTGCTGCGCATCCCGCATTGCGTGAGGCAGCGGCGAGAGCGGCACGCGATTTTGGCGTGGGGTCTGGAGCGTCGCGCCTGGTGGGTTCTCACTCGGATTTGCACGCGGAGATGGAGGGCAAGCTGGCATTTTTCAAGGGGGCGGAAGCCGCGCTTTCTTTTTCCAGCGGGTATGCGGCTGCGCTGGGGACGATACCTGCGCTTGTCGGGCGCGGGGATACAATTTTGGCGGATAAACTCTGCCACGCGAGCTTGATAGATGCAGCGCGGCTCAGTGGTGCCACGCTCAGGGTTTTCCGGCATAACGACACAGGGCAGCTTGAGGAGAGGCTGCGCCGTTTGGGCGGGGCGGGTGGCAAAGTTTGGATTTTGACAGAATCGGTTTTTTCGATGGATGGCGACCTTGCGCCGCTGGCGGAAATCGTAGCACTCAAGGAACGGTTCGGTGCATTTCTTTTTGTGGACGAGGCGCACGCTACTGGGCTGTTCGGTGGTGGTGGCGGGCTTTGCCAGAGCACGGGTCTTTCTGATTGTGTGGAGGTGCAGATGGGGACATTGAGCAAGGCCGTGGGAGCCAGCGGTGGTTTTGTGGCGGGCTCGCACAAACTGATCGCTTTTCTGGCCAACCGCGCTAGGAGTTTTGTGTTTTCCACAGCACCGACTCTCCCCGCCGTGGCAGCGGCTTGCGCGGGGCTGGATATAATAGTCTCATCTGAGGGGGATGAGCTGCGACGGCGGCTTTGGGAAAATGTAGGTCATGCAGTCCGGCGACTGGATGGGATGCCGCTCCTGCCGTCTGCCAGCCCGATTCTTCCAGTGATGGTCGGCGGGGCAGAGGATGCTTTGCTAATTGCTGTAAACTTGGCGGAGAAGGGATTTTTAGTACCAGCGATACGGTATCCCACTGTGGAGCGGGGGAAGGCAAGGCTGAGAATAACGGTTTCGGCCAGACACGATTCTAGGGAAGTGGATTGTTTGGTGGAGGCCATCAAATTGCAGTCTTTTCCATTGACCATTTTAACGGCAAACACTAAACAGTGTGAAGACGGAGACTGAAATTTTATGTTTAAAAGACTTTTTGGAATGTTTTCAAACGACATAGGCATTGACTTGGGCACTGCCAACACGCTCGTTTATGTTAAGGACAGGGGGGTTGTTTTGAGAGAGCCCTCCGTGGTGGCAGTCACCACTGGCACACGCAAAGTCGTGGCTGTGGGTGATGAGGCGAAACGGATGCTTGGGCGCACGCCTGGCAATATCACGGCGGTGCGCCCGCTGAAGGATGGCGTGATTGCGGACTTCGACATCACCGAAGCGATGCTGCGCCATTTCATCAAAAAAGTTCACCACGGCAGTAAACTGGTCAGCCCGCTAGTCGTCATAGCAATCCCTTCAGGCATTACGGAAGTGGAGAAACGAGCTGTGCGCGAGTCCGCCATACATGCTGGGGCACGCGAAGTATATTTGATCGAAGAGCCGATGGCCGCCGCGCTGGGCGTGGGGTTGCCCGTGCAAGACGCGGCAGGCAACATGATAGTGGACATTGGCGGCGGCACAACTGAAGTGGCTATAATTTCGTTGGGCGGCATAGTGTTCAGCCGCAGCGTCCGCGTGGCGGGCGACGAGCTGGACGAGAGCATATCGAATTACCTCAAGCGTGCCTACAACCTGATGATCGGTGAAAGAACAGCAGAAGAGATCAAGATCAAGGTCGGCTCCGTTTATCCTCTTGAAAAAGAGATGACGATGGAAGTCAAAGGGCGCGATCTTGTGGCTGGCTTACCCAAGACGCTTACGATCACATCGCAGGAAGTGCGCGAGGCACTCTTAGAACCCGTCCAGACCATACTCGAATCTGTCCGCATAAGCCTTGAGCGGTGCCCACCAGAGCTGTCGGCGGATTTGATAGATCGCGGCATCGTGCTGGCCGGAGGCGGGGCACTTTTACGCGGCATGGATAAACTGGTGGCCGAAGAGACGGCACTGCCCGTGCATGTGGCCGAAGACCCGCTCAGTGCGGTGGTCGAGGGGACGGGCAAGGTATTGCAGGAATTCAGGTTTTTGCGGAAAGTGGCTTCTTATGAAGGCCAGCCAGCCTGACGAAAAAAATGGGGAACGGCGCGAGCCGCGAGGGTTTCTGGCGTTCCCCGGTTAGGTTTTTGATTAACCGATGCGAAAAAATCAGATCATAGCGTTGGTGGCAGTGGTTTTTATTTTGACCGCCGTTTTTCTATGCCCGCAATCCCTAAGTGACCGATGGAAAGATCAGACACTTACGCTGGTCTCTCCGTTTTTCAAAGGGATCGGCTGGGTGCGTTTCCAGTTCCGTAGCATAAACGAAGATTTAAAAAACACCGACCAGATCAAGCAGGACAACTTGCGCTTGCAGGCGGAAAACGCGCAGCTTCGGGCGGAGAACGGGACATTCCGCAACCTTGAACAGGAAAACCAAGAGTTGAAGTCCGCGCTGAAGTTCCAGCGCTCGACATCATTCCGCCTGCTTGTGGCTCGCATCATCGCTAGGGAGCCTTCGAGTTGGTGGCAGCATGTGACTATTGATCGCGGGACAGAAGACGGTATTTCATTGGATCAGGCCGTGGTTTCTACGAAGGGGCTCATAGGAAAAATTACGGCTGTGACGCCGGGGACATCCAAGGTTGTTCTGCTTGGTGACGAGAACTGCCGCATATCCGCTACGCTGGAGGGAACCAATGAGCAGGGCATCATTTTGGGGCATCCGACAGAGATGGGGACTGTCCAACTGAAGATGACATTTATTTCGAGGACGGCAAATTTGGAAATTGGCCAAAAGGTTTACACTTCAGGGATGGGCGGCGTTTTTCCGCCTGGCCTGCTGATAGGTGAAGTTGTAGAGCTTGTTCCGGCCAACGAGAGCGGCGGCTTTGGCTTGTATCGCGAAGTTTTGGTACGACCTCTGGCCGAACTCTCCAATTTACAGGATGTGTTCGTTGTCTTAGGGAAAAAATAATGCTTTTTGTTTTTTTGCTAATTTTGGGTTCGCTGGCACTGATAGCCCAGAAATGTTTCTTGCCGCCGCCGTGGCTGTACGGGGCGGACTTGGTGCTTGCCCCTCTCATGGTTTTATACGGCACTCTTTACATCAACCGCCAAGCCGCGTGGTTTTTGGCCATAGCAGTGGGCATTCTTACGGATCTGCTTTCTGAGGCGGCGTTCGGGTCTGGAGGTGTCTGTTTACTGCTAATGGTTTTTCTATTTCAGACGCAGGACATAGAGAGGCTACGGCATCGCTGGTATGTTCAGGCACTTTTCGCGCTCGTGGGGACGATCTTTTTCATGGTTTTGGATTACACATCTTTTTGCATTATTCAAAAGCGCTGGATATGGAATGCCGGGCTCGGGCCATATCAAAAGATCGTGCTGACTGGGCTGCTCAACATGTTTTTGGCTCCGGTCGTTTTTGCTATCATGAACCCATGCTTGCGGTGGATAGGGTTGCCTCTGCCCATGGAAAGGGTTTACCATGATCAGTAATGTTCCTACGGCGTCGAGGCTGCGCATTTATATTTCTGGGACACTGATTCTGTTCTGCATGTCGGCACTGGTGGCCACGCTTTACAAACTGCAAGTGGGACGCGGTGCCGAATATACCAGAGAAGTTCGCAACCAAAGCACGCGCACGATTTTTTTGCCGCCAGCCAGAGGGTTGGTTGCTGACCGCTGGGGCGTGCCTCTAGCTGATCTGCGTCCGAGCATAGACATAGACATTTATTTGCTAGAGATCAAAAGCCACTACATCAAACAGTACCGCAAGCTGCCTTACAAAACTAATCAGGTGCGGCGCAGCGGGGTGCTGAAAGCTGAAAAAGAAGTGGATATTGTCAAAGTGGTAGAGACATGTATCGAGCCGCTAAGGAAAGCTTTGGGGGATAAAATCAACTACGACCCGCAGATGCTTGAGTTGCACCAGCGCATTCGCGAAAACATTCCGTTCCAGCTCAAAAGCGATCTCTCGTTCGCGGACATTTCTATCTTAGTGGAAAAAAACCCAGTTGTGCCTGGCGTCAACCTTTCGGCTCGCCCAGTTCGCAGCAACTCTTATGGAGCTACAGCCGCCCATATAGTCGGCTATGTAGGTCGCCCTGACGAGACGAAGATTATTGATAGGGACGGTCGCAAGATCGAGGTGGAGACCGTCGGCAAGGATGGCGTAGAAAATGGATACGATTCGTTTTTGCAAGGGAATCCAGGCAAACGCGTGGTTGAGGTGAACCATGTGGGGAGTGTGCAGAGACTCATTGAACAACAGTACCCTTCGTTGGGCAACACGGTGTGTCTCACGATAGACTTGCGCGTTCAGCAGATCGTGGAAAAGGCGATGGCGGGCGTGGGGCGCGGTGCGGCAGTCGTGTTGGATGTGAACAGCGGCGATGTGCTCGCGATGGTTTCTGTCCCCAACTACGACCCAAACACGATCACGACCAAAGCTGGATGGCAGGATGTTTCATGGAATGAGGCGCACCCTCTTTTCAATCGCGCCCTTGGAGCCTATGCCCCTGGTTCAATATTTAAAATAGTGGTGGCTCTCGCGGCTTTGAAAAACGATGTCATAAACATGAAAACTACTACCACATGCGATGGAGGTATGTGGTGCGTGCCGAATAGGTTTTTCAAATGCTGGAGTTTCCCGTCTGGCGGGTGTGGGACGAGGAATATTTTGGGCGGCATAAAACGCTCGTGCAATGTCTTTTTCTACACAGCCGGCATACGCACCGGGATTACGAATGTTCACAAGATGGCTACAATGCTCGGGCTGGGTCAGACTTCTGGGTTACCGTTGCGCGGAGAGTCAACAGGAGTCATCCCGTCAGTTGAGTGGATGAAAAAAAATTATCCTCGCGATAGGTGGAGTAACGGGCACATGGCCAACACTTCTATCGGGCAAGGGTTTGTTCAGGTCTCACCTTTGCAGATGGCTGTGGTCGCCGCAACGGTAGCCAATGGTGGGACGGTCTATTACCCGCGCATAGTCTCCAAAATACTCCACCCGAACGGCGAGGTATTGAAAGAAGACCCAGTTTTGGTGAGAGCCAAACTCGATATTCCTCAGCAAAAAATGGACATCATACGCGAAGGGATGAGGCAAGTGGTCAACGACCCCGAAGGCACTGGCAAAAAGGCGCAGATTCCAAACTCTGCACACCTCGTGGCTGGCAAGACTGGTTCAGCGCAATTTCCCACTCGTATAAAAGGACGCAATGTCAAAGACACACGCACATGGTTCATGGCTTTCGCGCCGTTTGATAAGCCCCGTTATTCGGTTTGCGTGATGGTGGAGGGTGGCGTTTCAGGCGGCGCCACTTCTGCGCCCATAGTTTCTAAAATACTCTCCGACATTTTTGATTTAGAAAACGCCACATTAGGTTACGACTTGATATACATGCAGCCGATCAAGGGTCACTTCGATGGCGTGCAAGAGATAGTGGAAGAAAATGAGCGGACAGGCCCGGTGCAGGGCATGGCTGTTCCTTTGCCACCTTCACCAGATGGTCTGCCGAGGCAGGAGAAGCCGTCTGCGCCATCGCCCGAGAGGAAAGAATCCGCCCCGACACCTTCCCGCACAACGAAACCGAACTCATCCACGGGCACACGGGGGCTCCACTAAAACAGGAAGCGTTATGATCAAGGCATCCGACGACAAAAAGCTGACATTGGTGCAAAAGTTTGGAAACTTGGACTGGGCACTATTTTTTACGACTGTGGTATTGGCACTCGGCGGCGTGGCTTGCATTTACAGTGCCACATGGACTAGCGACCGACCCGAACTGCGCCTGACATACGAAAAGCAACTCATGTGGATGGGTGTCGGAGTTATAGCATGTTTTATAGTTTCGCTCATAGACTACAAACACTGGCTCAAGGCCGCGTGGGGCCTGTTTGCTACTGGCGTTATTTTACTGCTGCTTACGCTATTTTTGGGGCACGAGATACATGGCTCTAAAAGCTGGGTGGGCGTGGGTGGTTTCAGCGTGCAGCCCGCTGAGTTTTGCAAGCTGCTGGCCATCCTTTTCCTAGCTTGGTTCATCGGTAAACAGCAGGGCGGAGAAGTAAAATCGTTCAAAACATTTGCTATCTGCTGCATGGTCATGGGAGTTAACATGGTTCTGATTTTGAAACAGCCCGACCTCGGTTCAGCCGCAGTTTTTATCCCCGTCTGCTTCCTGATGATGTTTGTGGGTGGCGTTTCCAAACGGTGGCTTACGATGGGAGTGCTTCTTGGGATAGTTGGTGCGGTGTTAGCGTTTTTCTTCGTCCTCAAAGATTACCAGAAACTACGCCTGATTGTCTTTCTGAACCCAGGCCACGATGTGAGCGGTGCTGGATACCATGTCAACCAGAGCAAAATCGCCATCGGGTCGGGCGGGCTTACGGGTAAGGGGTTCATGGAGGGGACTCAAAATATGCTCGGGTTTCTCCCTAAAAACGAATCCTTCAGCGATTTCATTTTTTCCGTGGTCGGTGAAGAGTTTGGTTTCGCAGGCGGCTGCGCACTCGTGGTTGTCCTTTCCATTGTCCTGATGATGGGTCTGAATATAGCACTCAAAGCGCGGGACACGCAGGGCTCGCTTATAGCAGTAGGAATAGTGGCTCTTTTCTTCGCACACATTTTTGAAAATATCGGTATGACCATCGGCCTTACACCCGTCACGGGTATCCCCCTACCTTTTATAAGTTACGGCGGAACTTTTTTAGTGGCGTGTTTTTTAGGCGTAGGTCTTTTGCAGAGCGTCAATGTCCACAAAAGAAGCCATCAGACATAAATCAAAAGAAAGGGAAATATGTTTTTAGATAAAATAAAAAATTGGTTTTCAACCAGATCGAACAAACCGACGGTAGAACTACTCATCAATGTAGAAAAAATAGAAAAGCGCGTCGCGCTGCTGGAGAACGGGAGGTTAGAAGAGTTCCAGATAGAGCGACAGCGAGAGATGATACTTTCAGGCAGCGTTTTCAAAGGCAAGGTCAAAAATATTGAGCCTGGCCTGAAAGCGATGTTTGTGGACATAGGAGCGGAGAAAAACGCCTTCCTTCACTACTGGGACGCTATGCCCGCCGCGCTCGACGAAATAGAAACCATTGACCGTGGCAAGAAATCCAAAGCACCCAAGCGCATACAGGTGTCAGACATCCCGAAACTATACCCCATAGGGTCGGATGTCATCGTACAGGTCACCAAAGGGCCCATCGGCACCAAAGGGGCACGCATCACCACAAACATCAGTTTGCCTGGACGGTATTTGGTGCTCACGCCGTTTTCGGATCAGTTCGGTATTTCCCGCAAAATTGCCGACCAAAAGGAGCGTTCGAGGCTCCGCAAAATACTGTCAGACTTGGATGTTCCAGACGGTATGGGCGTCATTATACGGACTGTTGGCGAAGGGCAGAAAGCCCGTTTCTTTGTCCGCGACTTAGCATTGCTCCTCGAAAAGTGGGTGCTGATCGAAAATGGGATGCGCGAAAAAGCTGCCCCGGTCACGCTCCTTTCCGAGTCTGGATTAGTTGAAAGAGCTGTGCGCGATTTCCTCACAGACGAGGTGGACCGCATCATAGTGGACAATGAAGAATCTTATAACCAAGTGCGTAACATGGTTGGCCAAATATCCAAGCGCTCCATGCGCAAGGTGCGCCTGTATGGAGACCCTGTTCCGCTGTTCGAGCGGTTCGGCGTGGACAAGCAGTTGGACGCATCATTCGGGCGTCAGATATTTTTGAAAAGCGGGGCGTCCATCGTGATAGATGAGACGGAGGCACTCGTGGCGATTGATGTCAACACGGGGCGGAGCAAAGGCGGGAGCGACAAAGAAGATACCATCCTCAAGACGAACCTCGAAGCTGCCGATGAGGTGGCACGCCAGCTACGCCTGCGCAACATGGGCGGACTCTTGATTATAGACTTCATAGACATGAAATCCAAAAAGGATCAAAAAGCTGTCTATGACCGTTTCCGCCATGCACTTGGCAGAGACAAGGCAAAGACGCATGTCCTGCCCATCTCACAGCTAGGTTTGCTGGAAATGACCCGCCAGCGCACTGAGGAGAGCGTGATACAGACTGCTTACATGGAATGTCCGCACTGCAAAGGGCGTGGCACAGTCAAAACACTCGAAACTATGAGCCTTGAAGTGCAGCGCGGCATCGCCAAAGTTATGCGGCTCCACTCGGATGTCCACGAGCTGCGCGTCATAGTTCACCCGCAAGTCCTAGAGCGGCTTCGCACGCAGGACGAAGAGGCACTGGTGGAGTTGGAAAGGCGCTACGCAGGGAGGCTCTCATTCAGGGCTGATCCGCAGATCAAGATAGAAGAGTACAGCATCCAAAACTCGCTCACGAACGCGGAGCTGAAAGATGCAGTGCCGAACATAGAAGGCGTGCGCCCGCCGCGCCAAGGAAACGGATGAGGATAGTTAGCCTCTGCTGGCTGCTGGCTGCACTCTGTTGCGCCCAGCCAGTATTGGCTGCGGAAAACGGGGCGACCCTGAGCGTCTTGAGCTTCAATGTTCTCAGGGAGGAATGGTCTAAACCGAATTATCCGCGCTGGAAAGAAAGAGTCGAAGGCGCGGCAAAAATCATCGGGCGGCACAACCCCGATTTCGTCGGTTTGCAGGAGGAGACGCCTGAGATGGTCTCCGACCTGCTCGCCAGAATAAATGGGTATGCGTACCTCTACCCGTGCCAGATAAACGGTGCAGGAATACTATTTCGATACGCCGACTGGACGCCTGTTGAAACGGAGCGCACGCTTACATTGGACGGGCGGCGAGTCTATTTCTATAACTTGCACCTCTCACCGTTTGAAGATTGGCGGCGGCTACGGGGCGCAGTGGCACTTAGGCACAGGATAGGGACGCGGCGTCATGCGGCATTACCAGTGGTGGTGTCTGGAGATTTCAACTCCCCTGTCTCGTCATCTGCCGTGCGCCTTTTAGTAGAGCCTGGTGATGAAAAGGTTTCGTTGGCGGACTCTTTCGCGGCCTTGCACCCAAACAAAGATCACCCTGCCACAGTCCATGCCTACGGTCAGTTACAAAAAAATCTTCCCGTTTCAATAGACCACATTTTTTATAATGGCAGTCTCGTGCCTGTAAAACACGAAGTCATAAAAGAACAGGAGAGCGGCATTTTTCCTTCGGATCATTTCCCCGTGTTGGCAATTTTCAGGTTCCAAGAAAATATAGTGCCACAAAAAAACTAGCGTCACTATGTGGTGGCCCCCATTCTTCCATTCTGCAATTTTCAATTTTACTTTTTCTGCCGCTCCGCGCTCTTCCTGTTAGCTGTTAACTTCTTTCCCGCCAGCGTTCCTGTGCAGTTTTAGGAAAATCGTTTTCTGTTAAGCCGTGCGCGTCTCTGGTTTCCTCCGCCAGCGTTCTGATAGCTACGGCTACGCGCAGCATGAAGGCTGAAGGGAGTTCATCTTTTTCTGGGAGCAGCGGTGCCCCGAATCTGAAATCCACAGCGGTTTTCCACGCCCACGCGTCTTTGCAGTAGAGTTTATCAGTCCCCAGCACCACACACGGCACCACTGGGGCGCGTCCCAGTCGGGCGAGAGTTCCTACGGCTTCGTCAATGGGTTGACCGCCCAAGAGCGAACCAGAGCCAGACCTAATTCCGCCCTCTGGGAAAAGACCTACGGGCATCCCTTTGTGTAGGCGGCGCAAAATTTCGCGGACTGCGACACGGTCAGATTTTTCGCGATCCATGGGGATTGCGTCTATGCAGCGGAAAAAGGCGTCACCGACTGTATGGGCGTACATATCTTTGCCGACAACCCAAGACATTTTTCTTGGGATAGCCGTGGCCAGCATGGGCGGCTCGAAGTGGCTGATGTGGTTGGAGAGCAAAAGAAACGCGCCGTGTTTCGGGATGTGACGGCATCCAGCCACCCGCACCCGCATGAGCGCACGGGTCAACAGCCAGACACAGATGGTGGGCGTCCAATAGCCCAAAATACGGGCTGCATTATCAAAGAAATTTGGTCTCTTCATTTTCCCCACTTTGTCGCGGAGCGGTTCTGAAAACAATTCAAAACAAAACCAGCCCGTTCCATTTTGCACAATTGCGCAAAAATATTTTGGGAGTCGTGCAACTTTTCGGAAATCGCTGTGTTTAATCCAGCAAGTATGAAAACGAACATCAATCGGACAATGACGGGGCTGATGGCGATGGGTTTATCCATGTTGCCGTTGCAAGCAAAACAAGGTGCTGGCGGAGGAAATGGTGGTGGAGGTAAATCCAAAGCCGCCGTGCAAAGTTCCCGCCCACAAAGCCGGGTTGCAGATCGCAGGGAGGATGTCAGGGACAAGCGCGAAGATGTGAGAGACCGCCGCGAAGATGTCGCCGACAAGAGAGAAGATATCAGGGACAAACGCGAGGACATTATAGATAGTAAAACCAACACTGGCCCAGCCGACAAGAGAGAGGATATCCGCGACCGCAGGGAGGATGTGAGAGACCAGAAAGAAGATGTCCGCGATAAACGCGAAAATCTAAAAGATCGCAAGGAAGACTTGCGCGAGGGTGCTAGAGAAAATATCAAAAAGAAAGCTGACACCAACCAAGATGGAAAAATTGACGAAGGCGAACGGGATGCCGCCAAACAGAAGATGCATGAAATGCGCGACAAATGGCAAAAGATGAGTCCCGAGGAAAAAGAGCAATTTTTAAAAGATCGTCCGGGGCTTCGCGAAAAGATGCAGCAGCGTAAGCCGCAATCTTAACAACAAAAGACAAAGTAGTAGGGCGGGGTCTGAAACCCCGCCCGTTTTATTTTTCTGCGTCATCATACCAAATTTGGTGTTTCACCCACCGTAGGCGCGATGCCCACGCCCAGTTCTTGCGCTTTGCGTCTTACTTTTCTCTTACACCTTTTTCTCTTTTCTCTCCACTTGCCCCTTCCTTCCTTGGCACTGGCTTCGCTGACTTAGAAAGATTTGGTTTACATCTCTCTCCATTCCGAAAAAATAGATATATGCACATCGTTCTCGTCCACGGCATATTTGATAGAGGTTCTATTATGCGTCCATTAGCGGACCATCTAACCTCGGGCGGTCATGTCTGTCATTTGCCATCGCTCAGCCCGAATGATGGGCGCACTGGGCTTGATGCGCTGGCCGCGCAACTCGCCAGTTACATTGACGAATTTTTACCTGCTGACGAAAAGTTTTGCGTGGTCGCTTTCAGCATGGGGGCGATCGTTTCGCGATTCTACCTTCAAGAGCTTGGTGGACACGCGAGAGCAGCGGCTTATTTTTCGATCTCTGGGCCTCACTCGGGCACATGGCTTGCGTATTTTTATCCGACGAAAGGGGCGCGCCAGATGAAGCCGGGGAGCGACTTCTTGGCCCGGCTGGACGCCGGCAGTGACAAGCTGAAGAGAATACCGAAAGCGTGTTACTGGACGCCGTTCGACCTTATGATTTTGCCCGCAACCAGCTCGTGCTGGGCTGCGTGTGAAATCGTCTGCATCCCGGCACTGGCGCACCCGCTGATGCTGGTATCGCGCAAGCTCATGCGTGACTTGTCTGAGCGAATTCAACAAACACTAAAAACCAGCGCGTTCTCGACCGAGTGGAGCAATAAAGTTTTACTCGAAAATCCAGAAAAAATATGAAACTATAATGACGAATCATGATTGTCACCTTTCATATAGAGAACTTTAAGTCCTTAGTTGATTTTGATCTCCCCCCAAAAGGAGTGGAGATGAAAAAATTTGTCTGCCTTATAGGGATGAATGGGTGTGGGAAATCAACATTGCTTCAGGCCTTTGATTTTATTTCTCAGATGGCCAGTGGAACGCTTGCGGAATGGCTTGAAAGGCGAGAATGGAAAAAAACCGAACTATTGAGCAATCAGACCACATCGCGCAAACAAGTTATATCATTTGTGTTAGATGTCCAAACGGAACCTAGTGGTGCCACGGTAAAGTGGAGCGCACGATTTAATGTTAGCCAAATGCGTTGTACACATGAAGAAATAACGAGTTCTGAAAAAAAACTGCTTAAACTCGAAGAAGGCACATTATTTGTGGCGGGCGCAGAGCAAAAGGACGACATGCGTTATGACCGCATACCTTTTGAATACACGGGCTCCGTTTTATCCAGAGTCAATCTGGATAAATCAGAGTATTTACTTATCCAATTGCGCGACGCTGTCAGAAACCTGCGCTCACTTGAATTGCTGTCGCCTCAGCTCATGCGAAAAAAAGCTAGAGCAGCAATTGATATTGGCAATGGCGGGGAAAAACTCTCTCCGTTTCTTGATCAGCTACCGTTAGAATCTAAAAAGGACTTGCTAAAAAAACTGCAGGAATTTTATCCGCAGCTATCTGACTGGAATGTTAAGGGATACCGAGCAGGATGGAAAATCCTGAAAATATGGGAGAAATACGCAACGGGTGCATCTATTGAAGCGGGACATATTAACGACGGCTTTCTTCGTGTTATTGCGATTTTATCACAGGCATACGCAAAACATCCGGTTCTTTTGTTAGATGAAATTGAAAACGGTATTAATCCTGTTCTTGTTGAAAAACTGATGGACTTTCTTGTGGGGATCAGCGGCAAACAAGTGATTGTGACAACGCATAGCCCGGTTATTCTTAACTATCTTGATGATGAGACTGCAAAAGATGGCGTCATATTGCTCTACAAAACTCCGGGCGGTGAAACCAAGTCTGTGAGATACTTTGATCTTGATCAAACGAGCAAGAAGCTTTGTGCCCTTGGTCCTGGAGAGGTTTATGTTGATACAGATTTAAATAAACTCGTTGAGCGTCTCGGGAGAGAAGGAGTGTCCAATGGAGATGCGATATGATATTTATTGTGTCAGGCGAAGGAGCTTCTGACATTGGTGTATGCACTAATGGCATGGGCGAGTGTAAAAACAACGATTTTAAGCCCGGTGCCATGACAGTCTTGATAGACAAGATTGTCGGAACGATTATCAATTATTCTATTCTGGATGCTGGGGCTGTTGAGTGTGTTCCCAAGTCTGCTTTATCGCTAAGATGCAAAAAACTTCCAATGACTCTGTTGGCAGGAAAAAAGCGTGGATATGAAACTGCGTATTTTTTCAAAAATGCCAGAGTGCTGGGTCAAATAGCTATCAAACGCAAGAATAGTGAAAATTGCCCTGTTGGTGCCGTGTTATTTTGCGATGCAGATGGAACAAGAAGCACGGAATGCGGGCTCTATGAAAGCAAAAGAAAATCTATTATTGATGGATTCCGTGCCGCAGATTTTGAACATGGAGTGGCAATGGTTCCTAAGCCCAAAAGCGAAGCATGGCTTATTTGTGCTATGAAAAGCCAACCCTATCAACACTGTGATAATCTGGAAAACAATCTTTCAGGAAACGACAACCATCCGAATTCGGCAAAAACACAGTTGACCCAAATGCTTGCAAATAGCGGTAAAACTGTGGATGACATTTCAGAGATGATTGAAAAAGGTGACATTTGCTTTTCTCAGATTGATATGCCGAGTTACAATGCGTTCCGAGGTGATTTGGAGGATGTGACACGGAATATGATCGCCTAGATAACGCATAGCCGCATTTTCTAAAGCCAAAGCCAGCATCATTGTAGTCGGTTTGGCAATACTCCGTTCTCTATCATCCAAAAGTGTCGCCGTTCCAGCCCCAGTATTTTCCTTGGGCGTTGGAGAATTCGATGAAGGTGCGCCCGGGCGGCACGCCTAGCTCTTTTTCTAAAAATGATGAAAGCGAGTCGGATAATTTTTTTAGCGCGGTTTCTGGCAGGCCGATGCTTTTCATCTCTACGAATGCGGCGGGTTCCATGGTGCCGGCAAAAATCAAGGAGGTTGAATCTTCCAATAGAACCATCACATAGGCTTCTGGCTTGGAAAGTTCTTTGGAGACGAGGCGCGAGGCCGCTGACAAGAGAGACGCTTTATTGTCGGTCAATATCGGTTGATTGGTCTGTATTTTTAGGAATGGCATAGAGTCTCCGTTTAGGGTTGCGATGAGGGCGAGACGCGGTTTCTGTGTATCCGCGTTTCTTTGAAAGGGTCTTTGGCGGGCGGCGTCTCGTTCGGATACCCTATCGGGACGAGTGCGAAAGGGATGAGAAAATCCGGCAGCCCGAGTAGGTTCACGAAAGCCTGCACTCTCTCTTCGGACGGGTAGATGCCTGTCCAGACTGCGCCTAAGCCCAAGGCGTGTGCAGCGAGGAGCATGTTCTGAGTTGCAGCCGAGCAGTCTTGCACCCAGTAGTCTTTAAGTTTGAAAAGTCGTTTATCACCGCAGATGAGCACGCCTACAGGTGCCTGCGCTATCATGGCCGCGTGCGGATGAAACTGCGGTATGGCGTCCATGAGTGCGCGGTCATCTAGGACAATGAATTGCCACGGCTGTTCATCTATAGCCGATGGGGCGTGCATGGCGGCGGCCAAGATATGTTGCAGCACAGTTTCGTCCACCTTTTGATCCGTGAACTGGCGGATGCTCCGGCGCGTTTTAATTGCGTCAATAATGCTCATGCCAGAAGTTTAACCTAATTTTTGCATTGGCAATGAAAATTTTTTGGTTGGGGTCATCTGGGGTGTGATTAAAAGTGGGTGAGGTAGAGCAAACCAGAGTTGGGAAATAGCGTGCTCTTTGTCTGGCAGTGTGTGAGGTATGGAATCAGGCTCATGCAATCGTTTTTCTTTAACCCTGAAAGGGTGTTATATATCAGCCTAGGGTTGCCCGTCCTCGGGCTACCCTAGGTCACAGGCAAAAACAGAACAACCCTGAAAGGGT
>JFJP01038101.1_pt1 | contig 19666 bp, 18 predicted proteins | sample 431651 | NCBI WGS metagenome assembly JFJP01 (sample SAMN02602958, study PRJNA72255) | Microbial mat metagenome, whole genome shotgun sequencing project. | biome: fresh water; feature: sink hole; material: water; isolation source: purple microbial (photo- and chemosynthetic) mats found in...
TCTTCTCCAGGTAATAAATCAATTCCTGTTCAAAGCGGTTTTTGTCGAGATCCTTAATTTTTAGTTCCTGAAGCTGGAGATTGATTTTTTCTCGGATTTTTGCAATACGGCCATCTTCAAATTTGTCGATTTCAGAGAGTCCTTTCATAATTGTGTCGACATTTGACAGCATGTCTTTCTCGAGGGCTTTGCCTTCCTGCATGCGAAACGAGTCAACCTGAACCATAGCAAGCATTAGGGTGTCTTTGATCTTGAGCCATTCGGTTTCCTCGAATTCGTTTTTTTCAACCTTAATGGTGTCGGGCAAACGCATAACAATATCCATAAGGTGATCGTGCGATTCGACTCCAAGTTCTTCGTTGATTTGTTTAAGTTGCAGAAAGTACGATTTTACAAGCTCCTTATTTATGGATGCCGGGGTAATACCGGCGTTTAGCTCGTAGAAAATATTCACATCGATTTTCCCTCTTTGAAGCCTTTCATTTATGATTTGTCGGATTTCGAGTTCTTTTCCCCGGTAGGCATAGGGTAGTTTAATGTTAGTGTCGTTGTTTTTCGAGTTAAGGCTTTTTACCTCGACACTAACTTTTTTGTCCTGGAGGACAATTTCAGCTTTACCATAGCCGGTCATGGATTTGATCATAATGAAGGAGGGGTTCGTGAATTTGATGCAAAGGTAATACTTCCCGAGGAAATACGTTAAGGCTTGATGTTTATAAGTTAATCAAGCTTTTTAATAATAAAGACTTCAAAGGGCCTGGATTTCTCCATAAATGCTGGGGATAAGGAATGAAACTCTTTGGGCGTATACTATTAAGTTAATACTAAAATGGTTATCCAGGGATCAAATCTCATCCTCCAAAATCGGCTGCACCACGGCCTTTCGTTTCCATCTTCCTGTACGGTAATACAAAAATGACAAGATCATGCCGGCAGTCCAGCCAATCGGCACGGCCCACCAAATCCCCCTTTCGCCAAGTTGTCCTGAGAGGTAGTAGGCCAAGGGAATTCGTATCAGCCAGAGTGCGAAAAGCGTAATAAACATGGGAATCAGGGTGTCGCCGGCTCCGCGCATAACTCCGCCCAGGGTGAACATGGTGGCAAACACCAGATAGAATGAGGTTACGATGGTAAGATATTCTCCTCCGATGCGAATAACTTCGGTTTCGTCTTTATCGGTAAAGATATTCATGATATGCGATCGGAATCCTATAAGTACAATACTGATCAATATAGATGCAGCCCAGGACATCAGCATGGTCATAATTAAACCCCTTCGCACCCGCTCAACTTTACCTGCACCGATATTTTGGCCCACGAATGAGGATAGTGCCTGAGCAAAAACCATGGCAGGAACTGTTGCAACCGAATCGATGCGGCCCGCGGCAGAGAAGGCAGCTACGACATTGGTGCCAAATGTGTTAACGATACTGAAAAGTGCCATCATGCCAAGCGCCACAAAAGTTTGCTGCAGTCCGGTTGGCAATCCGATCCGGAAGCAGGCCCGGAATATCTCCCAATCGAAAGACCATTTTCTGAAATTGAAGTTGATGATTTCGTGAGTCCGGTGCAGGTATATCATAGAAGTAACAAGTGCGCCCCCTTGTGAAATAATTGTTGCAAAGGCCGCACCTGCGATTCCCCATTTAAAAACAAGAACGAAAAGCAGGTCGAGAACAATGTTGCTGATAGTTGAGAAAACCAGAAAATACAAAGGGGTTTTGGAATCCCCCATACCCCGTAGGATAGCCGCTGTGCCATTATATCCGAAAAACAAAACAATACCTGCAATGTAAATGTTGATGTATGTTTTTGCCATGGGAAGCAGCTCTACCGGAAGCTTTGTGATTCTGAAGATCGGGTCGACCAATAGCAAGCCCACAACAGTAAGGAGAATTGAGGCAACAAACATGAAGATATAGATTGTCTCAGTGGCTTTCTTAACCCTAACCATGTCTTTCGCTCCGAAATACTGAGAAATAACAACCATTCCCCCTGAAGCAATCCCGATCATTAAAGCAATCATTGTAAAGATGATCGGGAAGGACGCCCCAACCGCAGCAAGTGCCTCTTTACCCAGAAATTTCCCCACAATGGCACTGTCCACCATACTGTAAAACTGCTGGAAAAGGTGGCCAAGCAGCATTGGTAAAGCAAATAAAAAGATGAGTTTTCCCTCCCGACCAACCGTAAGATCCTTCATTGGAATTTTTAAAGAAATGCAAAAGTGAGGATTTTAATTCTCACGTCAAAGCAATGTAAAGGATTAAACAAAATGGAATTTGAAATTGTTCGTGAAACTTGCTATTCATCAAGCGGGATGGTAAATATGAAGCGGCTACCTTTTTCATCAGAACTCTCAGCCCATATTTTCCCACCATGTTTTTCCACAAGCTCCTTGCAAAGGAGGAGGCCAAGCCCGGTTCCCTTTTCATTGGCGGTTCCTTCCCGGGTTGCGTTTGCGCTAAGCTTAAATAGTTGATCCTTAATCGAATCGGTTAATCCAATACCGTTATCGGTTACACTGATTTCAAGGACGGAAGAATTTGTAAAGGTCTGCACTTCAATAAATCCTCCCGGCCGAGTGTACTTGATGGCATTGCTAATTAGGTTTCTGATAATTGTTTTAAGCATATTGATATCTGCCACAATAAAAATATCTTCGCCTTTTCTGAAATTCAATTCAATTTCTTTTGCTTTAGCTGGGATTCGATATTCCTCAATTTTCTCGTTGATTAGAGAGTTCAAATCGAATCTTTCAGGATTAAATGTCATATTCCCGGTTTGGGATTTAGCCCATTCCAACAGATTTTCAAGAAGTTTGTAGGTGCTTATTGTTGAGGCATTCAATATATCTGCATGCTTTTCGAGTCGGTCCAGGTCCTTTATTTTTAGATCTTCGGTAATCAGGTTCGAGAATCCAAGGATGCTGTTAAATGAGTTTTTCAGGTCATGACCAATGATGGAGAAGAACTTGTCTTTTTCAGCATTTCCTGCTTTCAGTTTCAGATTTTGATCTTCAATTATCCTGCTTTGCTTAAGCCTGGTGAGATTGCCTTGCCAGAATACAATGGAGAGACAAAGACCGATTGCTGCAGCAGTAATTCCGTTCACCCGATTTGAATCCAATACATCAGGATCCAATTGGTTCAGGGATATCAAGTTGAGAAAAACCAAATAGCCAAGTGTGAAGCTTAGAATAGCGTAGAATGGTTTTATGAGAAAAATCAAGCCAGCCAGCAGACAAGCAACCAAAAAGGGTGTTATTGCGTTGGTAACCATTTGGTCAATAGAGGCTATTGCACCACCAATAATGGGCAGGAGAAAGAAAAGAAAATGTATCAATACTTTAACCGTGTTATTCTTTCTGTCGGATTTGTTGGTTTTGATATAGGCAACGGCACTAATCGATGAAAGAACTATGACAATTAGCAGATGAGCAGTAATAATTCCCAAACGCCACTGATGCTCTATGCCGCTTGTGCTGTTTAACTTCAAACCAAAAATAAGGATATGTATAATGCTTGCAGGAATTATAACTGCCGACAGGTAAAATACCCGTCGGATATTTTCCGCACCGATTTCTTTGTCGACAATGTCCTTTTCAATCTCCGAGAACTTAAAGAATTGAACCAACTGTTTAAAAAGTTTCATGGGATTGTCTATTAAACTTAAACGATTTCGAACACCTTAATTTGATTATTTTCATTTCCTAAATATAACCTAAGAATGAGTTGAAAATTGCTTTATGATACTTAAAACTCAACTATAGGATAAAATATACTCATAGAAATTACAACAGACAATTTTTATCAACAGCAAGAACTTTGGATTTAATATGTTTGAATCGTTTCTGGTTAGTGAATAAAATGCGATTTTCCCTCACTAATCCTTGAATCTTCAAAAGAGACAATATCACCATCAAAAGCGAAGTCTCCCGGGAAATCAGCCTTGATGGTGGCTCTGCCATTTCCCCATGGTCCGATAAAGAGAAAGACATCGGCTGAAGTCATTACTCCGCGCATCTTAATAATTACCGAAAAAGAATTGTTCTTCTCATTCTTTTTTATGTCGCATTGGGTAACGCGCCCTTCGAGATTATTGCGGTTCCCGTTCTGTATCTCTGCATAGGATGAATCCACAATTACAAAAACCATATCCGAACCCTGATCGAAGGCTGCCTGGAATACAAACTGACGACTGTTGACAAGACTGTCAAGTTTCGAGAAAGCAAGTCGCTGCTGTTCGGCTTTCTGCTCTTTCTTGGTCTGCATGGGTTTCAAATCAACCTCCTGAGCAGAAGAATGGGTCATAGGGAGGATGGTAATTAAAATCAATGCGGTCAAAATAAGTATTGCATATCTATTTTTCATGCGAGAAATATTTATGTAAATGTACATAGATCTGAATAAAAATCATTGACTTTTCCGGGTTCGTTTTCGCGTTTTATGATTTGTTCGTGATATATCGGGCTATGTGCGCTATACCTTTATTGGGCTTTCTCAAGCTCAATTGTGAAGTGCCTCAATATTTCGGCTTCCCAGGTAATCCTGTACCCGTTTTTTATATTTTCCCTGCGTTCAAAAACATTCCGAACGGTTGCTGCCACATATTCCATATGACTGTTGGTATATACTCTCCGTGGAATAGCAAGTCTAACCATCTCGGTTTTAGGGAACCTGTTTTCGCGGGAGATGGGATCGCGGTCGGCCATAAGGGTTCCGATCTCTACCCCTCGAACGCCTCCTTCGAGGTATAATTCAAGCGCAAGGGTCTGGGCTACAAATTCCTCTCTTTTTACAAAAGGAAGGAACCTCAAGGCGTCAATGAATACGGCATGCCCGCCAATAGGCTGCTGAACCGGAACTCCTGCAACACTAAGGCTATTGCCCAGAAACTCAACCTGACGAATACGTGTCTCCAGGTAGTCGGGTTCGATAACCTCTCTGAGGCCCTGTGCTAATGCCGCCATATCGCGACCCGCCATTCCCCCATAGGTTATATAACCTTCAAACATAATGTTATAAGTGCTGGATTTCCTGAATAATTCCTGATTCCTGAACCCTATAAACCCTCCAATGTTTACAATTCCGTCTTTCTTGCTGCTCATTGTCATTCCATCGGCATAGGAAAACATTTCCCTGACAATTTCAGGAATATTTTTTTCCGCATAATCCGCTTCCCTCTCTTTAATAAACCAAGCATTTTCAGCAAACCTGGCTGAATCGAAAAACAGAGGAATGTTATACTTGCGCGACAAGCGGTATACCTCCTTGATGTTTCCCATTGAAACCGGCTGCCCGCCCGTGCTGTTGCATGTAATAGTGAGAATTATCAAAGGTATTTTTTCGGGGGAGACAGACTTTAGCACTTCCTCAAGTTTTTCTATATCCACATTGCCTTTAAAGGGATGGTTCAATGCCGTATCGGAAGCTTCGGTTATGGTGCAGTCGATTGCTGTTGCCTTGCGAAACTCGATATGACCCTTGGTGGTGTCGAAATGGGCATTTCCGGGAACGATGTCCCCTGCTTTCACAAGTGCGGAGAATAAAACGTTTTCGGCAGCCCGTCCCTGGTGCGTTGGGAGGAAATAACGAAAGCCAAAAATGTCCTCAATGCTTTCTTTGAGCTTAAAGTAAGATCTTGAACCGGCATAACTTTCGTCACCGGTCATAATTGCGGCCCACTGCTCCTGGCTCATTGAACCGGTACCGGAGTCGGTAAGGAGATCTATAAACACCTGTTCGCTTCGCAGATTGAAAAGGTTGTAGCGGGCATCTTTCAGCCATTGAAGCCGTTGTGCGGTTGTGCTTTTGTAAAGCGATTCGACTGTTTTAATCTTATAGTTTTCGCAAAAAGGAAGGTTCATTGGATTTGATTGAGAATGTGATTTACACGATGTGTTGTGGAGACAAGGCTTGAAAAGGGGAAAGGCCAATGGAAATTTGATCTCGCTAATAGGAATCACGATTCTTCAGGTTCCTGAAAAGGAACTTGCAGTTGCCCGGCTTGTGAATAGGGTATATGTATTCAGAATTTTTCACGTGGCAAAGTTACCGAAGTTTTAAATCCGGGGGTTTTTCGAATGGGTGTTTAGGAACAGATTTATTAAAGTACTCCGTACAACTTTTCAAGTGGAAATAATCTAAATCTTTTTCTAGAGAGTTGGCAGGGTCTCATTTTTCAAATCGCCCAGATATTTTTCATAATATCGATCGTAAATCTCTTTTTTCAGCGCTGATGCTTTAATTTGGCGAGACTCAAAACCTTCTTTGGTTTCTCCTTTCTGCTTAGGTAAAAATACCCGGTCTTGCATCTCTTCAATAACCTGTGGAGAATAGTAATAGTCGACCATTATTTCATGGGAGAATTCCCAGATTTTAACCGACTGGTCGTAGGAAGCGGTGGCAAAAGTTTTTCCGTCTGGACTGAATTCCACATCCAACATTGCATCTTTGTTGTCAATAAATGAGTAGAGGCATTTTCCTGTTTGGACCTCCCACAGTCGTATTGAATGATCGAAGGAAGCGCTCAGCAGATAATTCCCGTCTTTGGAAAACTCTACATCCATAATCTGATTTGTATGCCCCTTTAAAACTCTTACCAGATTGTTGTCTTTGAGATCGTAAATATTTATGGTCTTGTCTTTTGATCCGCTGGCCAGATAACGATCGTCGTCGCTGAAAGCCAGTGAATAAATGTCTTGTGATTGCCCGTTTAGTTCAGCAAGGACCTGTTGAGAATCCCTGTCCCAGATCCTAATGTTCCCGTTTCCTGAGGCGCTTGCTATTTTGGTTCCGCCGTAATTAAAGCAAACGGTTATCGCAACATCTGTGTGCCCCCTGAAATCGGCTTTTTTCTTTCCATTTAAAGCGTCGAAGAGTTTAAATGTTTTGTTGAATTCACCGGTGACGATATACCTTCCCGAAGTGTCGAGGTCGGCAGACATAATTGTGGTGGTCATTTCCTTGTTTACCCATAGCTGCTCACCTGAGGGGGTCCAGCATTTAAGAGTATTGTCACCTGCAGTGAATACGAACTTGCCGTTGGATGACATCTCAGCAGCTTTAACGCCTTTCCAGTGTCCTCCGAATGCCTCGCTGTAACTCCTGTTGGCGATTTCAATTATTCGGGCGTTACCGTCGTTATAACCGGCAATAAGGCATTGACCGTCGGGAGAAAATGACACGCACACAGCAGGGCTGTTTACTTTTTTAAAATCGCTAAGCAAATATGGATCCGGTTGTGCGAAAACCAAGGAACTGCTGATTATGAAAGAGACAAGTAGGAGGTAACTTTTCATAGAAAGTGGATTTTGAATTCAAATATAGGCATTTTTGCTTTACGCTAAAAACTGATTGCCATTAATGATTATGGTGAACTATGAGGGTGAAGCGGATTTGAGACTATCATGTTTGTTGAGATTTTCAAATGCAACGCTATCGCATCAAGATATCTGTGATATTAAAAACCGCAAAAACAACGCTGGCAATTCCGTTGGTGGTAAAAAAGGCCAGGTTCACGCGACTCAGGTCATCGGGTTTCACAATGAAATGTTGATATGCCAGTAATCCCGCGAAAATAATCGAACCTATCCAGTAATAAACCCCAAACCCAGCCAGAATACCAATAACCAAAACAAATCCGGCGGAAAGGAGATGCACCACGCCTGAAAGCCTTAGCGCGCCTTTTTTTCCTAGCAAAACCACAATGGATCGAAGGTTCATGCTTTTATCGAAATCTTCATCCTGAAGTGCATAGAGCATGTCGAACCCGCTAACCCAAAACAATACCAGCAGTGAGTAGAACAAGGGTAACCAATCAAAAGTTCCTGTTACAGCGAGGTAAGCTCCAATTGGGGCAAGAGCTAAACCTATCCCAAGAACGAAATGACAAAGGCTCGTGAATTTCTTTGTGAGGCTGTATCCCAAGACCACTAGCAAGGCTATCGGTGATAAATAAAAGCTTATGGGGTTGATAAACCATGTGCATGCAATAAAAAGCAGGGAGTTGAGAATTACGAATACAAGAGCAGATCGCGCTTTTACGATTCCGGCAGGAATTTCGCGTTTGGAAGTGCGCGGGTTTTTGCTGTCAATATCCCGATCGATATATCTGTTGAACCCCATGGCTGCGTTCCGGGCGAAGACCATACAAAGAACAACCAGAAAAAGCAGTTTCCAGCTCAGGGATCCTTGAGTATTCATTACTCCCAGAAAAAAACCGGTAAGTGCAAAGGGCATTGCAAACAAGGTATGGCCGAATTTCACCATCGACATGTAATCGCGAATAGCGGTTTTATTAGTTTTTCCCAACAATTCGATTTCTTTTATTTAGCTGTTTATATAATCTTTAATTAAATCATAATCAAGAGGGTGGAACCACCTGGTGTTTTTGTCTTTTCTGAACCACGTAAGTTGTTTTCGTGCGTAATTCCGGGAATTCGATTGTATTTTGGTGATTGCTTCCCCGAGATTCAGTTCGCCCGCAAAGTATTGAAACAATTCTTTATAACCAACAGTATTCAATGCATTTATTTGCCGCATTGGATAGAGCGCCCGGGCTTCATCAACCAATCCTTCATCAACCATCTTAAGAACTCTTGAATTGATTCGATCGTAGAGTTCCTCCCGATTCATATCAAGCGCAATCCTTTTTATTTTGTAGCAACGTTTTTTCTCGGGGGAGGTAAGAAAGGAGGAATACGGTTTTCCCGTTATGATGCTAATTTCCAAAGCTTTTTGAACTCGTTTGGGATTATTGAGATCTATTCTGTTGAAACTGCTGGGGTCAAGTTTCAATAGATCTTCCAACAGGCTTTCAATTCCCTCCTTATTAAACTGTTGTTGTATTTTTTCCCGCACCAATGGGTCAATTTCCGGCAGCATGTCTATCCCTTTGCACACCGCATCAATATACAAGCCCGATCCACCGCAAAGGATAACCCTATCATGATTATGAAACAGCTTTTCAAGCAAGAGGTTTACTTCATCTTCGTATTTGCTGGCATTATAATATTCATGAATCGATATTGATTGAATAAAATGATGCTTAACCGTTGATAGTTCCTCGACTGAAGGGACGGCAGTACCGATTGTTAGCTCTTTATATATTTGTCGGGAATCAGCAGAAATAATCTCGGTATTGAGACTTTTTGCAATTGCTATGCTCAGACCTGTTTTTCCAACAGCTGTAGGTCCTGCAATTACAATCAGTTCTTTATTCATTCCGGGGACTGTCGTCGTCGTCGTCGCTGAATTCAGAAGGGTCATCGTCGGAATTGTCTTCATCTTCATCATCATTGGTGTCAAGTTCACCGGGAAGTCCTTCTTTGGCGTTTTCGTCGTACTGATTGGAGAAGTTGAAAGATGAGTTGTCGTCATCGATAATAGTTCCGATATCCCGATTTCCAAAAAGAATTTGCTGAGGGGCAAGGCCCTTGGAGAAGACTACTGCCGGATAGTCTGAGTACCGATCCTCTTCCTGTGCATCAACCAGTTCAATAAAAAGAGCACGTTCGTTAAAAATATCAAAAATGTAAATGAGTCTCTGCTTGGGTTCTTTGACATAATCCTTAATCCTGGCTTGATCCATTGCAATCATCGAATTGTTCGGAACATCGGAAAGGTCGAAAAGTATGAATTCCTTTTCTTTTTCCCATAACTGGTTGGTTTGAAAAAAGGAGGCGATCTGGGAACTGTCAAAATTCAGGTCATCCTGGATGGCCTTGTGAAAATCAAAAAATGTTTGATTCCCCTGGATTTCAACATCCCTGACGAAATCTTTTATTTCATTTGATAATAATCTGAACTTAAAAACCATAACTATTTTTTATACAGGTTTAGTAAAAAAATTAAAGTATCTGCATTGTCTGCATAATCGGTTAACTCCGGACTCTGGCTTTTGCCAAAGCCAATGCTTTGAGGAAAGATGCCGGGACGTCCTACCACGCATTGGATTTGTTGACGATCAGTTTCAAGTCTGGATCTGAGGGCTGCAGTTGAATTGTAATACTCATAAAACACGACTCCCACCGGGCTTGAATAGTTTGCGTCTTCCTTCATCAATAAATATCCAGTGTCCAGGTGCTTAACAAGGTTTACCAGGTATATTGCTTTGTGGTAATCGTAATTGTTAGCGTATTTATTGTGGTTGTAAAGATACGAATAGGATTCAAAATTATCCAGCATGCGGGGAATATTGAATCCTTCAGGAATAAAAATTTTTGAAACACTTCTGCAACCCATTCCAAAATACAAGAAGATATCATCGGCCAGGCTTTTGAACTCCTGGGGGCTTTCATCTCCCTCGAGAATGGCCACAGAATTCCGGTTTCGTCTGATAATATGCGGGTATTTCCCAAAATAGTAATCGAAATACCTGGCAGAATTGTCACTTCCTGTTGCAATAACAGCATCGATATTTTTTAGTGCCAGGGTTTCAAGAATCACTGATTCGGAAAAATCGGGATCCAGCTCACAAAGTATTTCATGAAGTACAGGGAAAAGTTTCTGGTCTTTCGATGACATTTTAACAACAGCCTGATGCCCCGAAAAGCAAACAGAAAGCAGATCATGAAATCCCACCAATGGAATATTTCCAGCCATCACGATACCCACCCTTAGCTTTTCCCCTTTCGTATGATTCAATTCAGGGTAATTTGCCAGCCAGACCCTTATATTTTCTTCCTTAAGCATTTCAGCGAGGGATGAAAAGGAATAAAGGATAAACTCCCTCGAAAACCATGGGTTATGAATCTCAGCTTCCTTGATGGCATGAAGGAAGGACTTGGCAAATTCGTCGTTAATCTCTTTCAGGTCGGGATGTTCCATGAAGCTCAAGGAATCGAACTGCTTGATAAATTTCCCAAGTGTTGAGAATGCTGCTATTTTGTTTTCCAGGGACAAGGTAAAAAAGGTTTTAGACTTGTGGCTATTAAAATGAAGGCTTAAACTGCAAGATCGGAACAGGCATAGAAATGCTCGGGTACCTATCTCTTGATTTACATTAGGACAAATCCCCGAAATCAAAAGGTTTGCAGACAAAACTTTTTCCCGATTTCATTCCAAATGGACGACACCCCTTTTCCTTACAATTTGCCCTGCTTTTTTCGAATTAAATTTAGGGCCGAGCCAGCCTTAAACCATTCTATTTGGTTTTCATTGTAGGTGTGGGCAACAGCAATACTCTCGGCACTGCCGTCGGCATGTGTGATTTTAAGTTCCAGGTCTTTCCCGGGAGCAAAACTTGTTAATCCCTTTATTTCAAAAGCATCGTCCTCGAGGATACGGTTGTAATCATCCTTGTTAACGAAAGTGAGCGCCAGCATTCCTTGCTTTTTGAGGTTGGTTTCATGTATTCGCGCAAAAGATTTCACCAGAACAGCCCGGGCATTTAAAAAGCGGGGTTCCATTGCAGCATGCTCGCGGGAGGAGCCTTCGCCATAGTTCTCGTCTCCAACAATAATGGAGCCCATTCCCTTGGATTTATAAACTTTACCAATCTCGGGAACGGGGATGTAATTGCCATCAAAAGGATTCAGAACCAGGTTTGTTTTTTCGTTAAAATAGTTTGTGGCACCAATAAGCATATTGTTTGAAATGTTTTCGAGATGTCCACGGAATTTAAGCCAGGGGCCGGCCATGGATATGTGGTCGGTGGTGCATTTTCCCTTTGCCTTGATCAGAAGTCTGAGTCCTCCGATGTCTGAACCTTCCCATTCTTTAAAAGGGGCAAGGAGTTGGAGCCTCTGGGAATCGGGTGCAACCTTGATGTTGACTTTGCTGCTGTCTTCTGCGGGAGCCTGATATCCGTTATCCTCAACGGCAAAACCTTTCAGAGGCATTTCTATACCCTGGGGTTCTTCGAGTTTGACATTCTCTCCCTTTTCATTCACAAGATAATCGGTAACAGGATTAAAGGTCAGGTCGCCGGCTATGGCAAGCGCAGTTACGATTTCAGGACTCGCAACAAAAGCGAAAGTATTTGGGTTTCCATCATTTCGTTTGGCGAAATTCCGATTAAATGAAGTGATGATCGAATTCTTCTCCTGTTTGTCGGCATTATGTCGGGCCCATTGTCCGATGCAGGGTCCACAGGCATTAGCAAGTACCACGCCTCCGATATTTTCGAAAATATCCAGAAGGCCATCGCGTTGGATTGTAAAGCGAACCAATTCCGAGCCTGGAGTTACGGTAAATTCGGATTTGGCCGTCAGATTTTTCTCTTTTGCCTGCTTTGCAATTGATGCGGCACGGGTAATATCTTCGTAGGATGAATTGGTGCATGAGCCGATAAGCCCCACTTCGAGACGGGAGGGGTAACCATTGTCTTTAACCGCCTTTGCGAACTGTGAGAGAGGCCATGCTTTATCGGGAGTAAAGGGTCCGTTGATATGAGGCTCAAGCTCTGAAAGGTTGATTTCGATTACTTGATCAAAGTATTTTCCGGGCTGCTCATAAACCTCCTGATCCCCTGTCAGGTTTATAGCTACGGAGTCGGCAAGCAAAGCAACATCTTTCCTGTCTGTACCCTCAAGGTATATTTTCATTTTCTCATCATAGCCAAACAATGAGGTGGTTGCACCTATTTCGGCACCCATGTTGCAAATAGTCCCTTTTCCAGTGCATGAAATGGTTTTGGCACCATCGCCGAAATATTCGAGAATATAGCCTGTTCCTCCTTTGACTGTAAGGATCCCGGCAAGCTTCAAAATCACATCTTTCGCTGAAGCCCAGCCACTTAGTTTCCCTGTAAGTTTAACTCCAATAAGTTTTGGAAATTTCAGTTCCCAGGGCATTCCAACCATAACATCCACAGCGTCGGCACCACCAACGCCAATGGCAACCATTCCCAACCCGCCAGCATTGACAGTGTGGGAATCGGTACCGATCATCATTCCTCCAGGGAAGGCGTAATTCTCGAGAATTACCTGATGGATAATACCTGCGCCGGGTTTCCAAAAACCTATGCCATATTTGTTGGAAACATCCGCAAGAAAGTCGAATACTTCCTTGTTGTTCGACTGGGCCTGCGCCAGATCCTGCACGGCTCCGGATTTTGCTTGAATAAGATGGTCGCAATGCACGGTGGAAGGCACAGCAGCGGTTTCTTTGCCTGCCATCATGAATTGGAGGAGGGCCATCTGAGCGGTGGCATCCTGCATGGCCACACGGTCGGGCATGAAGTTCACGTAATCTTCGCCGCGCGTGAAGGCTTTTACAACACTTCCTTCATCAAGATGTGAATACAATATTTTTTCAGTAAGCGTAAGCGGACGGTTGGTGATTTTGCGTGCAGCAGCAATTTTTTTTGCCATTCCGGCATAAACGGATTGAATCATGTTAAGGTCAAAGGCCATGAGATGTAGTTTAATTTTTATGTTGCGAAATTACACAAACAATTAGAAAGTTTAATACTAGTTTTTATTACAAGACGTTTTAATGCATATATTGTTCAGAATTTCTTAATTTTAAATTCTTAAAAAGGGAGTTTCCGAGGGAAGCGATTATGAATCCCCCGAAATAGAAAACTGATGAATAGCAGTGAATAAGTGAAATTGAGGATTAACAAAAACCTATAACAGTATATTAAGCAGATGATAAAAGGGGCAATGTTTCGCGAAAATCTGAAGGTGTCGCTTCAGGCAATACGCACCAACCGGCTGCGAACGATACTTACTATTTTTATTATCGCTTTTGGGATTATGGCCCTGGTTGGAATACTTACAGCAATCGACTCCATTGAAAAATCCTTCACAAACCAGCTGACCCGGATGGGTGCCAATACCTTTGTTATTGAAAGCCGTGGCATGAACATTCAGATTGGAAACCAAAAAAGGCGCAAAAAGAATTACACCTTCATCAATTACCGTCAGGCTGAAGCTTTTAAAGAAAAATTTGTGTTTCCTGCAGATGTTTCAATTTGGGCATGGGCAACAGGTATGGCAACAGTTAAGTATGAATCCAACAAAACCAACCCAAATATTCCGGTAGTGGGTGCCGATGACGGATATGTGAATACAGCAGGTTTGGAAATAGAACAGGGAAGAAACTTTTCTGCTGATGATGTTGCAAATAATAGAAATTATGTTGTAATCGGAAGTGAAATTGCAGGTAAGTTGTTTCCAAACAAGACTGATCCCATTGATAAGATCGTAACCATTGGTTCAGGTCGATACAAAGTCATTGGAACCCTTAAAACCAAAGGGTCGAGCATGGGTATGAGCACCGATAATCTTTGCATTATTCCCTATAGCAATATGAGGCAGTATTTTTCGCGGCCAAATATGAATTATTCCATAAACATAAAGCCGAACTCTGCCACTTTAATGGATGCCGCAATGGGAGAGGCCGAAGGTGTTTTCAGGATAGTTAGAAACCTGGATCCTAAAGACGAAAGTGATTTTAACCTGAACAGGAGTGACACCCTGGTTGAGATTCTGTTATCCAGCCTTAAAAATATCCGATTTGCGGCTATTGTTATTGGAGTGATTACGCTGTTTGGGGCGGTCATCGGACTCATGAATATTATGTTGGTTTCAGTTACCGAACGAACCCGGGAAATCGGGATACGAAAGGCCATGGGAGCCAAATCACGCATTATCAAACAGCAATTCCTTTTTGAAGCAATTGTAATTGGACAGCTTGGAGGGGCATTTGGAATAATCCTTGGGATTTTAATAGGAAATGTTGTTTCTTTGTTGTTGAAAACATCATTTGTTATACCGTGGGAGTGGATAGGCCTGGGTGTAGTACTTTGTTTTGTTGTTGGAATAGTATCAGGTTATTTCCCGGCAGAAAAGGCGGCAAAACAAGATCCCATTGAAGCTCTGAGGTATGAATAGCATTGTCGTTTAAAATTAAAGAGTAATTGTATGGACGATTTTTACATCAAAAGAACTTTCAACACTCCGGAAGTAGAACTTATTCCTTCCGAAGGAATCCTGAGGATTGAAGGCCGATCTATCCCTGAAGATCCGGGAGAGTATTTTGAAATTATTATACAAAAACTTCAGGAATATTACAAGAACCCTCAAAAAGTAACCCGAATTGATATAAAGCTGGAGTACATTAACAGCGGTTCATCAAAATATATGCTTGAACTGCTTCGTGTTGCGAAATCTCATTATGAACAAGGCTGTGAATGCACCGTTAATTGGTTCTATGAGGAAGATGATGAATCAATACTTGAGTTGGGACAGCACTACAAAAACACTATTAAGATACCATTTAAGATGGTCGATTTTTATTAGTTAATCGTTTTTTTCAAACTTGGCTTTGAGTCCGCATTCTTTACGTTAAAAGTTTTTTGCATTTCTTTTGCTTCATGCTCGTTCAGGAAAAGGCATAGAAGTGGATTTTCATCTTTTCATGCATTATTTTTGTAATAGGAGACATTTGCTTTATCTCGAATTGAACCGAGATTGGCGAATCCTTGGAGTATTCGGATGATGGAAAAAAAAAGGCTGACTGCATAGCAGACAGCCTTAAGCTCAAGAACAAATTCAGATTATTTCACTGTGTCCATATGTGCAATCAGATCGAGGAGTTTGTTTGAATAACCCCACTCATTGTCGTACCAGGAAACAACTTTCACGAAATTATCATTCAGGGATATTCCAGCGCCTGCATCGAATATCGATGTGCGGGGATCGGTCATGAAATCGCTTGAAACAACATCATCTTCGGTATATCCGAGAATTCCTTTCAACTCACCTTCTGATGCAGCTTTCATAACTTTTTTAATGGCGTCATAAGAGGCTGGTTTGACAAGCTTAACTGTTAAATCAACAACGGATACATTCAGAGTAGGAACGCGGAAAGCCATACCGGTAAGTTTTCCATTAAGTTCGGGTATTACTTTACCCACAGCTTTTGCTGCACCTGTTGAGGAAGGGATGATGTTACCGGCAGCTGCGCGGCCACCTCTCCAGTCTTTCTTCGAAGGACTATCAACGGTTTTCTGGGTTGAGGTTGTTGAATGTACTGTTGTCATAAGACCTTCAGCAATTCCGAAATTGTCGTGCAATACTTTAGCTACTGGGGCCAGACAGTTTGTTGTGCATGATGCATTGGAAACATACTGCATATCTGCTTTGTATGTTTTGTGGTTTACACCCATAACGAACATAGGAGTGTCGTCTTTTGAAGGAGCCGACATTACAACTCTTTTTGCGCCTGCAGCAATATGACCAGCGGCAGATTCTTTTGTCAGAAACAAACCAGTTGATTCAATAACGTACTCAGCACCTACCTCGTTCCATTTCAGGTTTTCGGATTTAGGCTCAGCAGTAACGCGTATTGCTTTGCCGTTAACGATCAGTTGTCCTTCTTTGGTTTCAACGGTGCCATCAAATTTTCCATGCATTGTGTCGTATTCAAGCATGTAAGCCATATAATCAACATCGATCAAATCGTTGATTCCAACAATTTCGATATCACTTCTTTTCATTGCGGCTCTGAAGGCGAGTCTGCCTATCCTTCCAAAACCGTTAATACCCACTTTAATTTTTGCCATAATATTAATAATTAATGATTTATGTAAATAGAATTCTTTTTATTGCTTTTTCTTATCCGGACGCAAATTTAGAAAAAATAAATAAAAACTCAAAGTGAAATTTGACGGGCAAATGAAAACAAATCGAATTCGTTCAAAAAGACCTGTTGGGTTCTTTGAAAAGTATCCTTAGAAAGACGAAGTTACAAGTCGGATTGAAAACAAATCTAATAATTTTCAAGCCTTTCTTCTTTGCTTTTTTGATCTTTTGAAATCCGGCGATTTAACCTCTGCTCCTGGCGTAGTTGCTTCCAACTTTTTGCTCTGGCAGCATCGCTTATATCGATCACTTTCCCGAAACGGTAGCCGGCACTCAGGTTTAAGAAGAAAAAACTGTTGTTTTCAGTAGCCATAATGGGAATGGGTTTAGGAAAAACATCCACGCCCATCCCAACATCGATTGCATGAATTATAGCGTCTTCACGGCTATATTCAAAACTAAAACCAGCTTTGACCGAGGCTCCAGGCACGATGGATAATTCATTAAACCCCTTGAAAAACGAAGCCCGTCCGTTAATATTGGATAAATGGATAGACGTGTTGAACTTCTCAATTTCGTAGGGTTTGTAATTTGGATCTGGAGGATAAGTAGGGGGAGCGTAATAGCGTATTTCGTAATAAATTGGTTTTAAGACTCCAAAGGTGGGTCCTGCGGAGTAATAATATCGAATGGATATCCCACCTTTGTCGTTTTTTCTGAACATCTCATATTGTTTGCCGATGCTGCCCTTTAGTTCGAAAAAGCTATTTTGTTTGCCAAAAACAAAGCTTCGGCTCGAATAGTAATTGTTGTTGCTTGTAAGCTTGATTTCTTTCGGGTGCTTAACACTCATGAAATCCAAATCATAGATGGTCTGGTTCCTTGCGTTAATTCTCTGACCGTAGCGAAAACCAGCGCCAATACCGTTTGAAGTCAGGAAAAGCGCAGCTGATCTCTCGTTTTTCAGCATAATCCTGGGCTGGTCATCGATCTCCCCTTGGGAAAAAACGGATCCTGAAAAAAAAGAAAATAGCAAAATAGCGTATAAGTTCTGAAATTTCAGCATCGATTATAGGTAAATAGGTAACTACCTTTAAACAAAGATAAGGGGAAACGGTTTATGAACAATGTCATAAAATAAAAATATTGCAAACTACAATCCGGAAACTTTTCCCCGATAATACTCTGCAATATCAGTTCACATAACAGGGTAGGCCCTGTTATGCTATTTAAGCCCGTGGAATCTCGACTTGCTCCTGGTCAATCTGACCGCGGTAAGCAGGGCAATTTGCTTTTTTATTGCAAGAGGTCATCAGTATACCTAGGGCAAATACCAGCACTAGAATGTAAGCAAATTTTCTCATCGTAATTTATTTTATTATCAATCCAACTACAAACTTCCGGCCAAAGTTCCTTAAATTGTTTAACAAAAACCGTTTTAACCATTTATAAATCAATTCTTATTCAAGACAAGAAACAATACTCCAGAAAGGGTGCAATATAATAAAAATTATTCTTATATAAGAAGTGAGTAAAAAAAATGTTGTACTGAATATGTTATTCCAATTGTTTTGGGAAGGTTGTTAGTTTTTATGGTTTCTGATCACCTTTGCTAGGGAGGAGTATTGCACTGACCGCATTGGGTTTAGCTGCTGTTACCGGCAGGCAATATGTAGAAATTACAAAGTCCAATTATCAATCTTAAGTCCTTTAATTCGCTTAAAATGATTTGTGTTATTAGTTATCAGTTGAAGTTCACTAGTAATTGCAATCCCAGCAATCAAAGTATCGGCATGACCAATTTCGGTTCCTTTTTTTCGAAGATCTGCTTGAATAATAGCAGAAGTTTTTGCCATTGGCAAAGTCAAAGGGATGACTTTATTTAACTGGATAAAATCTTCAAATTTTTGTAATTGTTTTTTCGCGTCTTTATATAAAAGTCCGTTGAGAATTTCGTAATACGTTATGATGCTTAAACTTACAAAGCCAAATTCTTTCAAATGATCAGCTACTTTTTCAATAACCTTAGGATTTCCTCGCAAAAATTCCGAAAGAATATCGGTGTCAAGCAGCGATTGTTTCATATGTCAAATTTTCGGTCTAACAGTTCGGTTCGGGTTTTCTTAGTTTGATTAAGAAATTCAGCATAATCAGAACTACTCATGTCGCTAAATGCCCCACCAAACGACAGAATTTTCTTTCTTAAACTATCAGAATGTTTGGTTCTCGGTGTCATCGCATGAATGAACTGATATAGTTCTTCCAGTCTATTAACTGGAACATCTTTCATTTCTTTTATTATGGTATTTAATGTTGACATATTAATCAGAATTTTCATCAAAGATAACTAAAAATTCTTTTCAAGTTTTCAAGGCTAAATCAAATTGGCAGGGTCAAGCTTTGCTTGCCGGTAACGTTTGACAGTAGGCCCAGTGCCGACATTTTTGCGGTTTTTGTTCGGCCTTGGATATATTTCATTTATACAAAAAGCTCTGAAACTAAGAAAGAGCAAGGCATTGGGCTTACTGTTTGTTACCGCGCGTATTTCTTTGTTCCTCTATTATTTTTTCCAAATCTTGAATATTCTGAGGAAGATTGACCGAGGCAATTTCCCAGAGCATCTCATAGTCTATACCAAAATATTCATGTGATATTAAATTTCTAAGTCCATACATTTTCTTCCAAGGAATATCAGGGTATTTTTTTCGAATTGCTAAAGGAATATTTTTTGATGCTTCGCCTATAATTTCAAAATTTCTCACAACTGCATCAACTAGCATGTAGTCTTTCTTGAAATCAGCAAATTTTTTACCGTTGATATACTCAGCAATTCTCAACATGGATTTGAGCATGTCATCCAAGTAGAAGTCGAAATTCCGTTCGATTGGAGTCATACGTATTGTACTTGTTTTAGGATAGATTCTCTTAATTGTTCTTTAAGAGCGCGACTAGAAACAAGGTCAACTTTAATTTTCAATTCATTTTCAAGAAATTCCTGTAAATCAAAAAATTCCCAGCCAACGGGTTTACGGAATTCAACCAAAATATCAATATCCGATTTTTCGGTCTGCTCATCACGAGAATACGAACCAAAGTATCCAATCCTTTCAACCGAAAATCGATCCGAAA
>JFJP01040561.1_pt1 | contig 19663 bp, 19 predicted proteins | sample 431651 | NCBI WGS metagenome assembly JFJP01 (sample SAMN02602958, study PRJNA72255) | Microbial mat metagenome, whole genome shotgun sequencing project. | biome: fresh water; feature: sink hole; material: water; isolation source: purple microbial (photo- and chemosynthetic) mats found in...
AAGAATGGGGATGTCAAACATATCGAATTCCGGACTTCTTTTTTGAAGAATCAAAAGATTACCGTTTTGACCGACGTGACCTTGAGAAAAGAATCCGAAGAAATACTCAGGGATAAAGATCGTCTGCAGGGGGTGCTTGAGCTTTCCGGTGCGGTTTGTCATGAGATGAGCCAACCCTTGATGAGCGTTTTAGGATATTTTGATATTATATTGATGGATATGCCCGTGGATGACCCCAATTATTCAAGGATCTGTAAAATTCAAACACAATTGGAACGAATGTCAAATATCACAAAAAAGCTGATGGCAATATCAAGATACCAGACCAAAGATTATCTGGATGGAAAAATCCTAGATCTGACTGGAGGGTCAAAAATTGAAGAATCGAAATAGTTGAGCCTGTATTTTTATGATGAGAAACCCGTATCAAAATTCAGGCAAATTGTGCTTGGTAAATGACCGGTCTGAATTTTGGCGGTGGAATTAATTTGCCTTCGGCATTGGCAGCTTCGATCCATAAGGCCTTGGCTTTTTGAACTTCGCGAAGTGCTTCATCCGGTGTATCGCCGAAGGCAGAGCATGCGTCAAGGTCCGGGATATCGGCAATATACCCGCCGTCATCTTCTGAATAAAAGATATTGATATGATAGTCGCGCATTATTTGTTTCCCTCCAATCTTAGATCGTGTTTTTCTATTAGCTTGAGAAATTGTCTTATCTGATAGGGTTTTGCCTGTCCTTTGACATCTTGGAGATTCACAAGCTCCGGGATATCCGGTCTGGTAAAAATATGATGGCTGCCATCTGTTCTTGAGAGAGTGAAGCCGAAGCCTTCAACGAGAATCATCATATCAGAGAATCGAATATTTTTCGAGCCGGTAAGAATTTTTTGAAGTATTTTTTTTCTGTTCATTGGGAGTTGCCTTTTACAAACTTTCAAATCAGAATACAGCAAAAATTCTTTCAAAGCAAAATAAAGTTCAGATGGAAACCCGAATATATGCCGGTATTATAGTCTACCGGCTGATTTCAAAATAAATGGCATGGGTCAGTGAGGCCAGGTCCTGTGGCGAGAGTTCGATCTGTAGGCCCCGGCGACCGGCGCTGACGTAGATCGTATCAAAATTCAGGGCTGAGATGTCCATCACCGTGGCCAGGCTTTTTTTCTGGCCGATGGGGCTGACGCCGCCCAAAATATATCCTGTCATTCGTTCGACGTCCTGTTTTTCCGCCATTTTTGCTTTCTTTGACCCGGTTGTCTTGACCAATTCCTTTAAGTCGAGATGTTTTGACACTGGGACCAGGGCTGTCATGAATTTTTCATCATCTACGGAAACGATCAAGGTTTTAAAAATTCGATCAAAGGAAATATTCAGCTTTTCAGCCGCTTCTTCGCCATAGGCGTTGGATTTCGGGTCATGATAATAGGAATGAATCCTGTGTTTTATTTTTGCTTTTTTCAAATGGTTAACGGCAGGGGTCATGATCTTTCACTCCATCTCCGTCTTTGATCGGATAAAAGAGTTGATCCGAGCCAAAGGTCCGGGCGTTTTCCATATAACTTTCAGACATGTTTCGGATGGCGTTTTCGGTTTCTTCCCGATTCTGAAAGGTTTTTTTGATTTTACCGGGGGCGCCCGTTACAAGGCTGTAGGGGGGAATCACGGTTTTTTCCAGGAGGATGCTTCCGGCGGCAATAATGGACCCTTTTCCAATCACGGCATGATTCATGACAATGGCGCCCATGCCGATGAGGCAGTTGTCTTCAATGGTACAGCCGTGGAGGATGACCCGGTGGCCGATGGTGACGCCGTTTCCTATTTTCAGGGGAATATTGACATCGGCATGGCATAGGCAGAGATCCTGGATATTGGTTCTTTCTCCGATCCTGATTTCATCCAGATCCCCGCGCAGTACGCTATGGAACCAGACCGAGGAGAGCCGCCCAATGTGAACATTACCGATGATCTGGGCTGTTGGCGCTACAAAAACCGAGGCATCAAGCTTCGGGATAAAATGACGACAGGCATAGAGGGTCATTACTATACCCCTCCTTTATCCACATTCAGGGTCAGCATTTGTCGGTATCCATCCGGCATTCGGATTCCTTTTTTTTCTCTGATACGCGCAGGGCTTTTCTGGCAATGGCCTGGGCATTGCGCCGGAAGTCCTCTTCCGTAACCAGGGTCAGGGGCGGAATGGCCACTGGTCGCTTGTCTTCTCCGAGGGCCACAAAGGTAAGGTAGGCCGAGGCAAGATGGGTTTTAACCCCGGTTAAAAGGTCTTCCGTTTCCACTCTGGCGCCGATTTCCATGGAGGTTTTTCCCGTCATATTGATGCCTGCCTTGATGGTCAGAAGATTGCCGATAAAAGCGGGTTTGTGAAAGTCCAGGCGGTCGATGGACGCCGTGACGCAGATTCTTCGGGTATGCCTTACGGCACAGACTCCGGCTGCATTGTCGATTTCCTTCATGATGACACCGCCATGGACAATACCGGCAGCGTTGGCATCTTCCGGTAAAAGAATCCGGGAAATAATGACACTTGAATCATGGGTGCATTTCTGGGTATCCATTGAACCCCTCCTTTGTCGTGCTTTGAAATTATGATTCTATAAAATCGTCAAAAAATTAAATTAAAAAATTTAAAGTTAATCTTTTTCAGGGTTGGACCATTTTAATTGAAATTCGATTTCCTCATTATTTCCTTCCCGCTCGTGTTCAATATTAAATATTGCATCAAGGGGAACGGAAATTCTTTCTCCTGAAATCTGAATTTTGAATCTTTTTTTTTGTTCAACGGCATCGGCAAGCCGTCTTAATTTTTCTACAAATCCCTTTGCAGGGTATGTTTTTTCGATATCTCTTTCTGGTTTTTGTTTTTTCATCATTCCCTCGTTTAAAATTTTTTCATGGCCATGGAAAGGCGTTTCTGCGTTTCTTTTGTAAACCATAGATCCATGAATTGTTCGGTTTTTGGTTTTACCCGGGCAAGATATTTTTTCCGGATATCTTCCAGTTGATTCGATTTTATGGCGGCAAAGGTCTCCAAAGGGATTTCCTGAAGCAGGCGGGCTTTATAAAATGCTCTATCCATCACCGATTCAAGAACACAGGCCTCATCGAAAAGGCCTATGGAAACCGCATCCTCAGCCGTTATCAGGGTGCCTTCAGCCAATAAATGCTGAGACTTTCGCGGGCCGACACACCGGCACAGCATCAATTCGGCAAGACAGGGGATGGTCAATCCGAGAAGGCTTTCATTAAATCCTGTTTTCATTTTTTCGGATTTTGCTATTCTGTAGTCGCAGGCAATGGCCAGGATTGCCCCGCCGGCCACGGCATGTCCGGTAAGGGCCGATATGACAGGAACAGGCAGGGTGGCCAGTTGGAAGAGCATATGCTGAAATTCGAAAAGAAATGAAGAAAGACCCTGCCGGTCAAACGCCATCACCCTTGGCAGATCAAACCCCATGGAAAAGAACCGCTCGTTTCCCGTCAATATGATGGCGGTGGACTCTTTTCCGGCTTTGTTCATGGTTTCGCAAAGATCGGCAATCAGCTCCGGATGAATGGCATTTGTCACCCCATTGTTCATCCGTGCAACAGCAATATCGTTTTTTATTTCAAGATTCACCAGGGCCATATCTTTCTCCTTATTTTCACTGTTTTTTGTCTCTTATCCCAGGGCCACATCCAGGACCATCATGATGGTAAAACCGGCCATGGTGGCCATGGTGACAATGTCTATATGGCCGGGATTTTTCTGGGATTCCGGGATGAGCTCTTCCACCACGACAAAAATCATGGCCCCGGCAGCAAAACACAAGGCATAGGGCAGGATATTCTGCATGTGCATTACAAACAGGGCGCCGATGACGCCCGCGACAGGCTCCACTATACCAGAGGCCTGGCCCATGAGAAAGCTTTTTCCTTTTGACATGCCTTCCCGTCTCAGGGGCATGGATACGGCCGTGCCTTCGGGAAAGTTCTGGAGCCCGATTCCAATGGCCAGGGCAATCGCTCCCCCCAGGGTGGCAGACGGCAGATGGGCAGCAACGGCACCAAAGGCAACGCCCACAGCCAGTCCTTCCGGGATATTGTGCAGGGTGATGGCCAGCACCAGGAGTGTGCTTCTCTGCCAGGATGTTTTGATGCCTTCCGCCTTGTCCCTGCTGAGACTCGGATGAAGATGGGGCAGGAGTTTATCCGTCAGTCTCATGAAAAGACCGCCGCCCATAAATCCAATGGTTGCGGTCAGCCAGGGGGTATGGCCCAGGTTTTCTGCCATTTCGATACCCGGTGACAGAAGAGACCAGAAGCTTGCAGCTATCATCACCCCTGCGGCAAATCCAAGGGTTGAATCCATGAGTTTGGCGTTTACGGTGGTTGTGAAAAAGACCAGCGATGCACCGGCGGCGGTGACACCCCAGGTAAAAAGCGTTGCGGCAAAGGCCTGCGCAACAGGATTCAATTGTAAAAAGAAATCAACCATCTTCAGCCTCCCCCAAAAGAGTGTTTAAAAAACTCCATAACAGGATTTAAGCCCTGTGTAAAGGAGTGGACAAATTATAATGCTTGTGTTTAGGGAAAACCATGCTATACTATTTTTCTTTTGGTGCCATCCGGTCGGTACCGTGTTTTGGTTGAATCCTTCCTTTTTGACTCAATCCTTACAATTTAATTATCTTTGCCTGGATCGGCTCCTGTGATATGGATGCGGGCGATAACAGGAGTATTATAGTGATGTCATTTGCGAACCTTGGTCTTCGGACCGACCTGCTCCGTGCTGTTGAAGCACAGGGCTATACCATCCCAACCCCTATCCAGGCCCGTGCCATTCCCGAAGTCCTCAATGGTCGGGACATTCTTGCCGGCGCCCGCACAGGCACCGGAAAAACAGCCGCGTTTGCCTTGCCGATTCTGCAGCGGCTAAGTGAATCCACACGCAAGGCAACCCATCCGCGTGTGCTTGTCATGACCCCGACACGGGAGCTGGCCGCCCAGGTGGCTCAAAGCTTTGAAACCTATGGCCAATATCTGACCCTTCGAACCGCCGTGATTTTTGGAGGAGTGAGCATTGTCCCCCAGAAAAAAGCATTAAGAACGGGTGTGGATATCCTGGTAGCCACTCCGGGCCGGCTGCTGGATCATGCAGGCCAGAAAACCGTGGATTTGTCCAGAATTGAAATTCTGGTTCTGGATGAAGCCGACCGCATGCTGGATATGGGCTTTATCAATGATATTAAAAAAGTGATCAAACTCCTTCCGGCAAAACGGCAGAACATGCTTTTTTCCGCCACTTATACCGAAGATATCAAGCGGTTGGCAAACGGCTTGCTGGATAATCCGGTCCCTATTGAAGTGTCAGAGCGGAATACGGCTGCTGAAGGTGTCTCCCAGCTTGTGTATCCGGTCGCCCAGACAGGGAAACGTCAGCTTCTGTCAAGCCTGATCCGGGAAGGCAAGTGGCATCAGACGCTTGTGTTTACCAGGACCAAGCATCGGGCCAATCAACTGACAAAACAGCTTTTGAGTGATGGCGTCAGGGCGGCTGCCATCCATGGGAATAAAAGTCAGTCTGTCCGGACACAGGCCCTGGCAGATTTTAAAAGAGGTGCTGTACAAACCCTTGTTGCCACTGATATCGCAGCCCGGGGTCTGGATATTCAGCAGCTTCCCCATGTCGTCAATTTCGATCTGCCCCATGTTCCTGAGGATTATATTCACAGAATCGGCCGCACAGGCCGGGCGGGATTTTCCGGGGTGGCGCATTCCCTGGTCAGTCCGGAAGAACAAAAGCTTCTGCTGGGGATTCAGCGTCTTTTAAACCTTCGGATACCTGTAAAAAAACATCGGTTATCCGTGGCGTAAGATTTTTTATCCGCTCATCAGATAAAATCCAAGATCTTTTGAATAAGGAGGCGGGTTGTAGAAGTCGGCCAGAATATAAGCAGCTTTTATTTCCCTGACCACGACCCGTCTTTTAATCAAAGATTTCTTCAGATCATCAAGAATGAACTGAATATCAAGAAAATCATTAACTTCAATCAGGTTGGATTTGGAAATCTTGAAAGCCACAGTCTTCATGGATAGCTTTTCCACCTTGATATAGCCCGATTCCCGTGTTTTCAGCCGAATAAATTCTCCGCTGAGGGATACGGTTTTTCCTAAAGCCGGCCCTTTATCTGCATCAGATTCTTTTTTTTTGTTTTCATTGTCCAGGATGACCTGCAGGTTGTCTTCGATATCCTTAACCCTGCTGTCATTTATAAGGCGTTTGGATTTTGGAAGGACACCCTTTACAAGGTTTTTCAGGTGGACGGAGTCTTCCGCACTCACGGTATAAGTCTGAATCTGCAATTGGATGGGCGATTGGACAGTGGGGGTAAAAACGCTTGAAAAGGCCTTTAGAATTCTATGTTTGACCGTGTCTGCATCGTCTGCATAAGTCAGGGGCAAAAGAAGGATAAAGGTGTCTTCTCCATAGCGGAAAATATCATCCTGACGTCGTTTGGTGGTGTTCAGGATCTCGGCAATCCTTTTCAGGATCTCGTCATTACCGGGCGATACGTCGGCATCCCCTTCCTTTGTTAATCCATCGACCACGGCAATGAGCATTGAAAAAACTGTCCCATACCGTTTCATGACATCGTCCTTGCTGCTGACGGCGCGTTCAAAACTCCACCTGTTTTTGAGGCCGGTCAGTGCGTCTTTTGTGGCAAGGGCTGTCAAGGCCTGGTTATAATAGGCCCTTTCAATGGCAATGGCGGCATATTCACCAATAGAAGAAAGAATCGTAAGATCTTTTTGTGTAAACCTGCCCTCACCGATTTTATTGATGAGTTCAATAACACCGAAAATCTTGTCCTCGGTTTTCAGGGGAGTGCCGATGATGGAGCGGGTCTTAAATCCTGTGTATTGATCTATACGGTTGCTGAACCGGACATCTTTTTCAACATCCTGGACAATGAGGGACTGCCCATTTTCCATGATAAACCCGGCAATGCCTTCACCTTTGGGCAGTCTTATCCCCAGGAGCTTATCTTTGCTGGTTCCTACCACAACGGAAAAAACCATGTCTTGTGTTTTGGGATCTTTGAGGAGGATGGACCAGTGAAGGGGTTCAAACACTTGCCCGACCTGATACATGACAATATCAAGAACTTCTTTTATGCTTTTTGCTCTGGCAAGGGGTTTGCCGAGTTCAAGCTCCATCTCTGAAGGCATGCGGGAGCCTGCAGGCCCTACCTCTTTCTGGAGTCCTGCCAGAGGGTCTTCCTGGTAATAATACCGTGTATTGGCCTTTGAGAGTTTAAGGTTGGCCCAGAGGATGTTTTCCTTAAGCTGGTCTGCGGACGGGAAGATAAAATGATAGAATTTTGAAATATTGTCTACTTCTTTATTCATCCTCTGGATGCAGTCGATGAGGTTGATTCGGCTGAGATCGATTGTTTTTTCCACTTCAGGCGGCAGGATAGGCGGGCGGATAATGTCAAATGATCCGATTCCCTGGGTCCAGCAGAGAAAATCTGCAACAGAGACGATGGAAATCAGGAGCATCTCCTCGTGTGTCAGGTCCAGGTGTCCAAAGGGCTGATGGTGATATCTCACGGCCATGGACAGTTTTTCAGGCAGTTTCCATAAAGAACAGAAAAATGCGCCCACATCGTCATGTCCAATCCCCAGAATGCTTCTTTCTTTCTCGATGATGAGATCTGTGGAGTTTTCAAGCTCGTCAATTAAATCATCAACCTTCACCCGGCCCTGGACATCCAGAAGAACTTTTCCGACATCATGGAGAAGGCCTGCAATATAAGCTTCTTCCGGGTCAGGATATTGGATTTCTGTTGCGATTTCCTTGCTTAATACAGCCACGGAAATGCAGTGGCGCCAGAAGAGAAGCCGATTAAATTTTTCCGCACGACCGGATTTGAATAATTTTTCAAAAACCGTCATGCCGAGGGCCAGTTTTTTAATTTCATCCAGACCCAGAAACGCTACAGCTTCGGAAAGGGCCGTGATTTTACGCCTCAGGCCATACATGGCGGAGTTCACGATTTCAAGAACACGGATGGAAATGCCAGGATCGGTTTCAACAATTTTTGCGATGTCGTCAATGGAAGTCTTATCATCCCTGGATGCTTCCAGCAGTTTGGCTGCTGCCGGGGGAAAACTTGGCAGTTTCCCACTTTCAAGTCTCAGTGTTTTTTTGATGTCTTCTGAAGTCGGTAGATTCAATTTATCTTTCATCTTCTCACCCCCATCCTGTATTAATGATATACAATATGAAGTTTATTACCAAGTTTCAATCAAATTCAAAAGAAAATGGTTTAAAAGGAATGTTTTGAAACGATAAATTTCCTGTGCTATGATGAAAAATCAAAATCAATTTTATTTTTGAAAGGATATTTACGCTTTGTTCGGATTAAAAGAATACAGGGCAGTTCAGAGTCTTGATGAGGCACATGAACTCCTGATGCAAAGCCGGGATAATGTGATTCTTGGCGGACTTCTCTGGATGAAGATGGGCAGAAAACAGTATCATACCGGGATTGATCTGTCAGGGCTGGGCTTAAATATGATTTCTGAAACAGAGGATTCCATTGACATCGGGTGCATGACCCCCTTGCGGCAGATGGAAACAAGCCCTTTGCTCCATCAATGGTTTGGGCCTTTGTTTTCAGATGCATTCAAGGGGATTGTGGGGGTTCAGTTTCGAAATCTTGCAACCCTTGGTGGCAGTGTGTATTCCAGGTTTGGTTTTTCTGATGTCATAACCGCCCTGACGGCGCTGGACACACAGATTCATTTATATCAGGCAGGAACGGTGTCGCTTTCGGAGTTTCTCAACATGGACCAGAAACGAGATATCCTTATAAAAGCGGTCATCAGAAAGCAGGCGGTCAAAACAAATTTTCAGACCCGGAGAAAAAGCGCCACGGATTTCCCGGTCCTTTCGGTTGCCGTAAGTCTTTGCAACGGGCAATGGAAAATAGCTGTCGGTGCAAGACCTTCACGGGCTGCCCTTGCAAAAAAAGCGGCAGATCTTCTTTCTTCGGAACCGGATGAGGAAAAGATCACTGCAACTCTTGATTCCGTGGTCAACGAACTGTCTTTCGGAACCGATCAGAGGGCTGGCAGCGATTACAGAAAAGTTCTGGCAAAGGTCCTGGTCAAAAGAGGAATAAACGCCATATGCAGATAACCTGTCGGATCAATAAAAGGGAATTTATCCGGGACATCGAACCTGATCTGCTGTTGATTGATTTTGTAAGGTCTCTCGGGTTTAAAAGCGTGAAACGCGGGTGTGACACATCCAACTGTGGTCTCTGCACCGTATGGGTGGATGAGAAGCCGGTTCTGTCCTGTTCCGTCCTTGCTGCACGGGTGAATCATAAAGCCGTCACCACCCTTGAAGGGCTTGAAGAAGAGGCAAAAGAAGTGGGCTGGTTCCTTGCAACACAAGGGGCAGAACAATGCGGGTTCTGCTCGCCGGGTCTGATCATGAATATCCTGGCCATGAAAGCGGAATTCAAAAATCCCACCACCGAGGACATCAAACAGTATCTGGCCGGAAACCTTTGCCGGTGTTCAGGCTATGAAAGCCAGTTGCGGGCCATTAAAAATTATTTTGATCTGCAGGGGGTGGCCCATGAAAATTGTTAACCAGGGGATTGAGAAAATTGATGCCATGGCCCTTGTGACGGGAAAACCGGTCTATACCGATGATCTTGCACCGGAAAACTGCCTTGTCGTCAAGGTCCTTCGAAGCCCCCACGCCTTTGCAGGGATCAGGGACATCGACATGGCCGAGGCCCTGAAGATTGAGGGTGTTGAATGCATTTTGACGTACCGGGATGTGCCGGGCAACCGATTTACCATGGCAGGCCAGTCCTATCCAGAACCCAGCCCCTACGACCGGCTGATCCTGGATCAGATGGTCCGATATGTGGGCGATCCGGTGGCGGTTGTGGCAGGCATTACGGAAAAGGCAGTTGAAAAAGCCTTGAAACTCATCCAGGTTTCTTATGATATCCTTGACCCGGTGCTGGACCCGGATAAAGCCCTGGATCACAAGAGTATCATTCATCCGGAAGCTGATTATCATGCCAGGGAGGATATCGGCAATGATGCCAAAAGAAACCTCTGTGCTTCGGGCGAGTTTTTGAGTGGGGATGCAGAGACTGAATTTAGCCGCTGTGATGTGGTCGTGGACCGCATTTACCATACAAAAGCCAACAACCAGGCCATGATGGAAACCCATCGGACCTTTTCCTATCTGGATCTGGCGGGGCGGCTTGTCCTCTGCACTTCCACCCAGGTTCCTTTTCATGTGAGAAGGATTGCTGCAACAGCACTCAATATTCCCCAATCCAGCGTCAGGGTCATCAAACCCAGGATCGGAGGCGGGTTCGGTGCCAAACAGACCCTGGTCAGCGAGCTTTTTCCGGCCCTGGTAACTTTGAAAACCGGCAAACCTGCGAAAATGGTGTTTGATCGCGCGGAATCTTTTACCGCTTCCACCAGTCGCCATGAAATGAAAATTCGGGTCAGGATAGGTGCGGATAGAGACGGCCATATTCTTGCCATTCACATGGACACACTTTCCAATACCGGGGCTTACGGCGAGCATGGCCCGACCACCGTGGGACTTTCCGGCCATAAAACCATGAGCCTGTATAACATGGCAAGGGCTTTTAAATTTACTTACACCGTCGTCTACACCAATACCCTGTCGGCCGGGGCTTATCGGGGCTATGGAGCAACCCAGGGAACCTTTGCCCTGGAGTCTGCTGTGAACGAACTCGCAGACCGGCTTTCCATGGACCCGCTGGATCTGCGGCTGAAGAATATCCTGAAACCAGGGGACAGTGTGGCGGCTTATTATGGCGAAACCATTCATTCCTGCGCCCTTCCCGCCTGTATTAAAAAAGGCAGGGAAATGATCGGCTGGAACCAGAAATTTCCGTTTGTCAACATCAGTAATACCAAGGTCCGGGCCGTGGGAGCAGCCATTGCCATGCAGGGCTCAGGATGATCGGGGCTACGGACATGGGAACCGGCTGTGATACCATATTGGCGCAGATGGCGGCGGAAACTTTAGGCTGCGATATGGATAAAATCGTTGTCGCCGCTGTGGATACGGACGCCTCTCCCTATGATACCGGGTCCTATGCCTCCAGCACCACCTATGTGACCGGCGGTGCAGTGGTGAAGGCCTGTGAAGAACTGAAGCGGAAAATAGAAATTGAAGGATTTTGTTTCGGCCTCTCAGCCTCGGCAACCCATTCCAGTCCCATCTCGCCCCCGCCTTTCATGGCCGGGTTTGCAGAAATTGAAATGGACCTTGAAACAGGTGAAACAAAGGTTGTGGATTATGTGGGCGTGGTGGACTGCGGAACCCCCATCAACCCGAACCTGGCAAGAGTCCAGGCCGAGGGCGGAATTGTCCAGGGCATTGGCATGGCCTTATATGAGGACATTGCTTACAATGCCAAAGGGAAAATGACTCAGGATTCCTTCATGCAGTACAAGATTCCTTCCCGGCTGGATGTGGGCCGGGTCCGGGTCGAGTTTGAAAAGAGCTATGAACCCACCGGGCCTTTTGGCGCCAAATCCATCGGCGAAGTGGTCATCAATACGCCCGCTCCTGCCATTGCCCATGCCGTTCACAATGCCGCGGGCATCTATTTAAGATCCCTTCCCATGACGGCTGAAAAGATTCTGATGACCCGGCTGGAAGCGCAGGGCAAGGTGAAAGAATGATAGCCGCAAAAGAAGCAAGAGCACGAATAAAGATAAACACGCTTTTCAAACAATTCGTAGCTTAATCAAGGGTAAACATGAAAACAAAAAAAATAGTGGTGCACGGCAGTGAAATTTCTTTTTTTGCAAAAAATCAGGATGATTACATTTCATTGACCGACATTGCCAAATACAGGAATTCGCTTGAGCCGTTTTCCATTATCAATAACTGGATGCGCAGCAGGAGTACCATCGAATTTATCGGGCTCTGGGAAAAACTCAACAACCCGGATTTTAAACCTATCGAATTCGAGAGGTTTAAAAGTGAAGCCGGGAGTAATTATTTTGTTCTTTCGCCTCAAAGATGGATTGAAGCCACAGGTGCCGTGGGTATTATTTCAAGGTCCGGTCGTTATGGCGGTACGTTTGCTCACAAAGATATTGCCTTCGAATTTGCCTCATGGATCAGCCCAGAGTTTAAACTCTATCTGATTACCGAATTCCAACGGCTTAAGAATGAAGAAATATCCACGAAAAAAATTGAATGGAATCTCCAACGGACTTTGGCCAAAATTAACTATTCCATTCACACCGATGCCATAAAAGAGACACTTATCCCGCCTATGCTCAATAAATATCATATTTCAATGATTTATTCGACAGAGGCCGACATTCTCAATGTGGCGCTTTTTGGAAAAACAGCCAAAGAGTGGCGTGATCAAAATTCTGATAAAGAAGGGAATATCCGGGATTATGCAACAATAGAACAGCTTGTCGTTTTGACTAATCTTGAAAGTATCAATGCGGTTTTGATCAGGCAGGCATTGCCGCAGAGCGAAAGACTCAGAAAATTGAATGAAATTGCAATCACTCAAATGAAGTCCCTTGTGACGAATATGTCGATAAAGAGACTGAAATAATGCTGGATAATGAAACCATACAACGCATTATACAGCGGAGAAATTATTATTATACCAAAACAAGACAAGGGGAACAAATTGTTTGACCATCGGTTTAATTATAAACTCTTTTTTGATGAAAATCCTTTACCGGCAGTGATTTTTGATCGCGAAAGCCTTGCCATTGTCGATGTGAACCATGAGGCCATAAAACATTACGGATATACCCGTGAGGAATTTCTCTCCATGACGGTCAGAGATCTTCGCCCCCCGGAGGAAATCCCGGCCATGATGAAGGCCCTTGCCTTGGACGCATCCGATATCGGGAAAGTGCCGTTTTTCAGACATAAAAAAAAGGATGGAACCCCTATTGATGTCATGGCCTTTGCCCGTGACTTTGAAACTGGAGGCAGATTATACAAGTTTGTGACATTTACCGATATCACTGAAAAAAGGCAAATAGAAGAAGCCCTGGTAAAAAGTGAAAAAAAATTTCGGGTGATGGCCGACCTTTTACCCCAGATCGTGTTTGAGACAGATCTGGCAGGGCAGCTCATCTATGCCAATAAAGGTGCGTATGAATATTTTGGTTATACAAAAGAAGAATTCGGAAACAGCCTGAACGTCTTTTCCATGATCGCACCGGAAGACCGGCCTGCTGTTGCAAAAAACATCCAGGAACTGATGGCGGGAAGACCTGGCCGGGGTAATGAATACCGGGCCTTGAAAAAGGACGGGTCGGTTTTCCCCATTATGATTTATTCATCCCTTATTGAAGAGGAAGGAAAACCTGCTGGTTTCAGGGGCATCATCATCGACTTGACCGACATCCGACAGGCAGAGGATGAAAGGGTGATCAATGAAGCAAAATTCAGGGCCATTTATGACCAGGCCTCCCACTTGGCCGGTATCGTCAGCAGAGAGGGCGTGCTTCTTGAAACAAACCGCATGGCAAGGGAATTCATCGGAAAAGATAAATCATCCTTTATTGGAAAACTGTTCTGGGAAACCCCGTGGTGGAAACATTCCCCGGAGGCTCAGAGTCTTTTGAAATCAGGATTCGAAAGGGCATTGCAGGGTGAATTTGTCCGTTTTGAGACCACTCATCTGAACCATGAAAATGAATTGCGGCATATCGATTTTTCCATCAAACCGGTTCTTGACAGAAACGGGAAGGTTTTTTGCCTCATTCCGGAAGGCCGGGATATCACAGAACGAAAACAGGCCGAGAACATCATGCGCCTGGTTGAGTATGGGGTGAACCATTCCAGGGACGGTATCTTCTGGATGGATTCGGAAACACGGCTGATTTATGTCAATGAAACTGCCTGCCGGGCTCTGGGGTATTCTCGGGAAGAACTTTTGTCCATGAAAATTTCAGATGTTGACCCTGATTTTCCATTGGAGTCCTGGGGGTCACATCTTGAAAAATTGCGCAAACAAGGATCGATTACCCATGAATCCCGGCATAAGACCCGGGGCGGGAGGATTTTCCCCGTGGAGGTAACCGGGAACTATATGTTCTTTGAGGGAAAAGAGGGCAGTTTTGCCTTTGCCCGGGATATCACAGACAGAAAACAGGCTGAAGAAGAGCGTGAAAAGCTCCAGACTCAACTGACCCAGGCCCAGAAGATGGATTCCATCGGGCGGCTGGCTGGCGGGGTGGCTCATGATTTCAACAATATGCTGGGCGCCATCATCGGTTATGTTGAGCTTGGGCTGATAAGCTCTGAAAAAAAATCGGAGATGTACGGGTATCTGAAGCAGATACAGGCGGCAGCGCTCAGGTCAGCGGATCTGACCCGGCAGTTGCTGGCCTTTGCCAGAAAACAGACCATTTCACCCAAAGTCCTGGATCTTAATACAATGGTTGCGGGAATGTTGAAAATGCTTCAGCGTCTCATTGGAGAGGATATTGAGCTGGACTGGTATCCTGCCGCTGATCTGTGGCAGGTCAATCTCGATCCTTCCCAGGTGGATCAGCTCCTGATGAACCTTTGCGTCAATGCCAGGGATGCCATCTCCGGGATAGGACGGATTTCCATCAGAACAGGGAATGAGAGCATTGCTGAAGCCGACTATAAAAAATTGCCCGGATCAAAGCCCGGTCAATACGTGATGGTGGAGGTCACGGACACCGGCTGCGGCATGGACGAGGATACGCTTTCCCATTTGTTCGAGCCCTTTTTCACCACCAAGGAGACAGGCAAGGGCACGGGTCTGGGGCTTGCCACGGTCTACGGCATCGTCCAGCAGAACAACGGCTTTATCAAGGTAGAGAGTGAGTCGGGTCAAGGCGCTTTCTTCAGGATTTATCTGCCACGGCACAGAACCACCACAGGGGAGGAAAAGTCCGCAGATATGGAAAAACCGGCTGAGCGTGGCCACGAAACCATTCTCCTGGTGGAAGATGAGCCCATTCTGCTGGACATGACAAGGGAAATGCTCGAATTGCATGGATACAGAGTTCTGCCCGCAGAAAAACCAGAGGACGCCATCCGGCTGGCCGGCGAACATGCTGGTGAAATTGACCTGCTCATGACCGATGTGGTCATGCCCGGGATGAACGGACAGGATCTGGCCGGAAAACTTTTGTCCTGCTATCCGGGTCTCAAATGTCTGTTCATGTCCGGATATACAGCCAGTGTTATTGCACGGCACGGGGTTCTGGATGAAGGGGTAAATTTTATCGAGAAGCCTTTTTCCATGAATGATCTGACCATCAAGGTCCGGCAGGTGATGGACATGGGGGATGAGATAAAAAAAGCAGTCCCTGTTTTCCCGGAGGATAAATGATCAAGTCCATGAATATTGCATGGTGGGTGCAGCGCTGGGCTGCGCTTACGCCTGAGAAACCCGCCATCATTTTTGAAGACCGTATTATTTCTTATGCGGAACTTTGCCGCCGGGCGGACCGGACAAGCTGCTGGCTTCAGTCCATCGGCATTGAAAAGGGCGATCGGGTGGCCGTGATGATGAACAATTGCCCGGAATTTTTTGACCTCTTCCTGGCCTGTTCCAGACTCGGTGCCATCTTTGTTCCCATCAATTTCAGAATTACGCCGGTTGAGCTGGATTATTTCATAAAGAACTGCCGTCCAAGACTCTTTGTCCATGGAGATGAGGTGGCAGCAGTGGTCAATCGCCTTGAACTTTCAAGCTATCTGCCGCCTCTGATGGTGGCGGTGTCAGGCGGCAAAGACGTTGGTTCAAAAGCTTTTGATTTTAAAAAAGAAACAGCACCATTTGACGGGCAGAAAGCTTTTCTGACCCAGTCCCTCGGACCTGCCGATCCTGAAGAACCCCAGGTCATCATGTACACCTCGGGCACTACGGGTCAGCCCAAGGGAGCCGTTCTGTCCCACAGGAAAACTTTTTTCAACTGCCTTAATGCTGATATTTTTTTCAAGCTGCATACCAGTGATATCATGCTGATTTTTTTGCCTCTTTTCCATTCGGGGGGTCTTTTTATCCAGGCTGCCCCGACTTTTTACAAGGGCGCAACCATTGTCCTGCACAAAAAATTTGATCCACCCAGGATTTATAGGGATATTGAAGTCCTTCGGGTGACCAAATTTCTGGGGGTCCCGACGGTGTATCGGGAATTGCTCAAAGTCGCTCCGGAAAAAAGAGGGGATATTTCTTCTTTGAGAGTCTGTGCCGGGGGCGGGGAAAAATTGACCGAAGATCTGATCAGAAAATGCCGGGATGCCGGGCTTGCCTTCCGTCAGATCATGGGCCAGACTGAAACTTCCATCCTTTTATGGGCATCTGAAGAAGAGGCTTTAAAAAAACCCGGAACCGTAGGACGGCCTGTTTTTCATGCCGAAGTATCCATTCTGAATGAGAGGGGAAAAGCGGCAAAGCCCGGCGAGATCGGCGAGATGGTGGTTCGCGGTTCCATCATGATGAAGGAATACTGGCAGGACCCGGTCAAAACTGAAGAAACCATTAAAAACGGTTACCTTCATACAGGCGATCTTGCCCGTATGGATGAGGACGGATTTTTCTACCTTGAGGGAAGGGTAGGGGATATGTATATTTCCGGCGGGGAAAATGTATATCCGGCTGAGGTGGAAAAGATCCTAAAACTTCATCCGGCTATCGAGGATGTGGCAGTTGTGGGTATGCCCGATGAAACCTGGGGCGAAACCGGACATGCCTTCGTTATCCCAGCCACCGGCGCACCCCTGACCGAGGAAGATGTCATTGCCATGTGCGAGGGTAAGCTTGCAAAATATAAATGGCCCAAAAAGGTGACGTTCAGAACCGAATTCCCCCGGACCTCTCTTGGCAAGATCAGGAAAGGAGAGCTTTTTAGTCTTTAAGAAAAAACCGCCATTTGCAGAACATGTCTTTGGGATGGGGGTCCGGCGGCGCAAAGATACATTCCACGGTGATGCGCGGGTCAATGACCTTGGCAAAGCTGTCAAATTCCTTCATGTGCATGTGTTTGCAGACATATTCGTCCTGCCCCCGTCTGAGGCGGGCGTCCTGGGTCGGACAGAAGGGCACCGTAAGGATCACCTCATCTTTTTTTTCTTCAAATTCGTAGCCCACGTGAATGCACCAGGGGAAGAGTTTCAAAGCCTTTACAAAGGCAGGAAGCCCTGTTTCCGTGATATTGAATTTTTCCTTCAGGTCCCTGGCTGCATACCCTGCCACTTTATCCCAGACCTGTTCATTGAGTTTTTCCGCGGTTGCCTGGTCAAAGGCCTCGGTAATTTTGATGAACCAGAACGCATCCATGACCCGGTAATTCCATAATAAAAATTCAATATAAGCCTTGAGTTCCTTTTCGTTCATGTTTTTAAAAACATCTAAATGCATGGTGAATCCTTTTTTCTACATGGGTTATAAGGGGTTTAAAAAATTTTTGATCCTGCTGCACACATCCTTTATCTCACGCCTGAACCACTGGTGCATCGGGTCATTGTCCCGCCGCCGGTGCCAGACCTGGATAAAGGGAAAGGTTTTGATGGTCGTGGGCAATTCAAAAAGGGTGACGTCGATGATCTGGGCCATGACCTTGGCGCCCATTTCCGGCATGATCAGGATGAGATCGCTTTTTTCCACAATGAGCGGGGCAACAAAGAAATACGGCTCCCGGACAATGACATGGTCTGCCGGGTTGATTCCCATGGATTTATAGAGTTCATCCTTTCGCTGGGTATTGGCTGAGACGTCAATATAGGCATGGGGAAAGGCCGTGATGGTTTTTTTGTTGATGCCCTGTTTGAATATGGGGTGACGGGAACGGGCCACCCCCACATACCGGTCGTCAAATATGGTTTCATAGCTGAAATTCTCAAAAGGTTTATACCCGCCAAAGGCAAGATCGAGGAGACCGAGCCTCAGATCATGCTCCAGGTGTGCAGACACAGGACTGCATTCAATGGCGCAATGGGGCGCTGAAACCGACATTTTTTCCAGGAGGCGGGGGAGGATAATACCGGCCCCGTAATCGCTGGCTGAAATCCGGAAAACGACTTTTTCAATGGCTGGGTCGAATTTTCCTCCATCGGTCAGCCCTTTGATCTGCTCCATAATACCTGAAAGCGGGGTTTTAAGTTCCTGGGCCAGGGGGGTCGGCGCCATGCCGTTCTGTATCTTGATCAGCAGAGGATCGCTAAAATGAATCCTGAGTTTTGAAAGGGCGTGACTCACGGCTGACTGGCTCAATGACAGGCGAAGGGCCGCCCGGCTGACATTCAGCTCTTCCAGGAGGACGTGCAGGGTTTTTAAAAGATTGAGATCCAGGTTTTGGATATCCATTCTCACTCATAACCTTTATGAAAACATATCATTTGATTACTGACCCAATTTTTACTATTTTGATTCAACATTGTAAACAGTCAATAACGGGCATTTAATCGAAAAGGTGAAAGACAATGAGCGGATATCTCAAACGCAACTGGGAAACCTTTCCCATGGACCGAATCAAACGGGTGGACAGACCGACAACAAAGATCAATGAAGCCGAGATCATGCGGGTTCGGGAACGGCAATCCGGTTTTTCCAAGGCAGCGGCCGGGGATTATGGCCCGAGACTTGAAAAAGAGTTCCGGCGGTTTGTGCCCAAACACCCCATTTCCGGGGCCATTGCCTGGATGCGGGACAATATGATGCCCTTCAGGGACGGGAAGGTTGCCCCGAAAACAGCACCCATCCCGGACGATCCTGCCGTCATTGCCCGCCATATCAAGGAAACCGCTTATTTCCTGCGGGCCGATGCCGTGGGGATATGTAAACTGCCGCCTTATGCGGTTTACAGCCATAAATTCAGTTTCAAAAATATGGCCGCAGGCGAGGTGCCCATCGAACTTAACCATAAATATGCCATCGCGGTTCTGATAGACCAGGATGAACGGACCAACCAGGCCTTTTCCGGTAGCGATTGGATTTCCAATTCCATGAGCATGATGTCCTATTCGACCTCCGGGTTTGTTGCCATTACCCTTGCTGAATATATCCGGCGGCTCGGCTATTCCGCCAAAGCCCATTATGCACCTTATTATGATCTTGTAGTGCCTCCGATTCTTCTCTGGGCCGGACTTGGGGAAATGAGCCGCATCGGGGATTCGGTGATGCATCCGTTCATGGGGCTGAGGTTCAAAGCCGCTGTCGTGACAACAGACCTGCCCATGGAACTGGACAAACCCATTGATTTCGGTCTCCAGGATTTTTGTGACACCTGCAAGAAATGCGCACGGGAATGTCCCAGCGGTGCCATCAGCGACGGTGAAAAAGTGATGTTCAACGGGTATGAAAAATGGCCCCTGGATAAACAGAAATGTTCCACCATGCGCGTGGGCAACCAGCACGGGTCAGGATGCGGCACCTGCATCAAGGTCTGTCCCTGGAGCAAGCCCTATACCCCGTTCCACCGGGCCATCAACTGGACCATGAGGCATGTGCCGCCGGTCCGAAGATTCGGCATCTGGGGCGATGATCTCATGGGCTACGGCAAGGCTGATTATAAGAATAAGTGGTGGTTTGACCTTGAAGATGAAAATGG
>JFJP01030190.1_pt1 | contig 19660 bp, 16 predicted proteins | sample 431651 | NCBI WGS metagenome assembly JFJP01 (sample SAMN02602958, study PRJNA72255) | Microbial mat metagenome, whole genome shotgun sequencing project. | biome: fresh water; feature: sink hole; material: water; isolation source: purple microbial (photo- and chemosynthetic) mats found in...
ATCTGGGCCCCGGCCGTGGCCACACACCCGACAAGAGCGCGGCCATTGGCCGGACTGGCACAGCCCTGGTACGGGCAGTCATTATTATAGGGAGGCCCCTGGTGCCAGTTGGAGGAGAGTAGCATGCCTCCTTCCTGATAATTGAGAGCCTCACCCCCCGCGTCGCTATCCGTTCCGTCAATGGTTGGTTCCGCATTTTTGGCCGGAGTCGGCTCTGTGTCAGGATTCTGCATAAAGCCTTGCGGATTACTCAACAGAGCCTCCCATGTGGGCCGGTAGTCAATCTCAAGGGTATCGGCCACCTCCTTGCCGGTCACCGCCTTTCGCTCTTTTGCTGTTTTATGTACCTTCTCAAACTCGCGTTCCATCTTTCCCTTCAGAAGATCAGCCATCCCCTCTTCGGAGGCGGGATCCAGATTCGTCATGGCCGAGTAGGCCTTGACCGGGGCCATCTCCCGGCGTGGGGAAATGATAATATAACCCATGGGCCGGACGCGGCAAAAATAGCCGATAAAATGGCCTTTCCTCTGGAGATCCTGAACGGATTCGACTTCAGCCTCTTGCGCTACCCCCCACCTTCCCCTTTCCTTGATGATGGCTTCCACCCAGTTTTCGGCAACAATCCTTGCCTCCTCGATGGTCACGGGCTGGGCCCAGGTACTGCCTGGACCGCTGATTATCGAGATGAGAACAAGCACGAACGCAAGGAATGTGTTTTTCCATGTCTTCATGGCGGCCTTCCTCCTTTACTGAAGTGTCACAAGCACAAGGATTTGTCCACTCGTCCCCCTTTCCAGTCGTTCCATGGCCTTGCCGATAATCGCTCCCCAGGCACGCTCATGATCTTCCGCCTTCATTGCATAACCAGGAATCTCCGAACTGGTGAGCAGATCCCCCGGTTCAATCCCCGCCTGCCCCCCATCAACCTTACAGTAAACCCTTCCCGCCAGGGCAACATCATGATCAAACTGCCCTGCGCCAAGCTTTACCCCCGAACCAAGACTATTGGCCCCGGCGACAATACCGGCGACCCTCGAGTCGTAGGGTTTAGAACTCAGGGCAAGTTTCCCGGGGTTTGCAGGGTCGATAACAAGGACAGTCCCGGATGATATTCCGTCTTTTTTCGTTACATTAAAGCCTTCAGCATAATCAAGACCTTCGCCTATCTGGACAACTGCAGTGCCGGTTGATGCGCTTTGAACCTCGATATTTCCTCGCACCGTTAACTTTTGAGTGGGGGAGGAAGTACCAATGCCGACATTGCCGGTGCTGTTCTGGAGAACAACCTTATCACCCGCCTGGTAGAATCTCAAATCACCCAGACCGCTATGCCGGTATATGGCCCAATCGCTTCCCGTCCCCCGGAAGTTTACCTCGGGACTAAAGCCATCATTTGTCTCAATCAATATCCTCGGGCCACTGCCGTAGATATGAAGATTTCGCACCGGACTTGTTGTTCCAATACCAAGATTGCCACTGGCGAAAACATTCCCGACAAAGTACCCGCCCCAGGCCGTACCTGAGCCATAAACACCGGTGCCACTGGTACCGGAGGCCGTTCCATACACAGCAGTTCCACCAAATCCGGGAGCCTCTCCATACACGCCATAGGCGTTCGGCTGAGAGGTGTAACCGAAGACACCTTTTGAATTACCCTGACCAATGACTCCACTGCCGCCACTGCTGTTACTATAACCGCCAACGCCGGCTCCACCTGAAGCGAAGGATTCCCCTCGAATGCCGAATGTCCCATTGGATGTGCCACTTATCCCCCATCCAGAACCATCTTGAGTTACGGCAAAAGCATTGCCGCCGCTGCTGACTGATCCACTGTATGGCAACGTCAAGCTCCCGGTATCGTCCATTTCACAAACAACTGAACCGTCGACATTGACGGTACGGATGCTGCTGCCAGCCCCACAGATTCCAGATACCCGTTGCTGGATAACCGCCGTGTTGACGGAGATCGAATCTGCTGCGGCAGCGATGCCGGTCCCGGCCCCTATATTCAGAGTCACGTCTCCGCTTGTTCCTCCACCTGCGAGACCTGTTCCGGCAGTCACGCCGCTGATATCACCACCGGAGTCGTTATCCGTATCATCGGCAAATCCAGGCGGCTTAGCGGACACCTCACTCCACGCCACCCCGTCCTTGACTGAGGCAGGTACGGTGGGATCAGTCTCTTCTGTATGAATCTGGGCAACAGTCTTCCCCTGAAGAGTCTCCGCATCTGCGGCCTTGAAGGAAAAAGCAGCTGAGGTAAGCCGCTGCCTCGGGGCAAGGACCTCCCAAGCGGAACCATTATAAATTTCCACCTGAAGATACACAGAATCCCCCGCAAACAAGCCCTCATCAAGGGATACCATCGAACCAAGCCGGACGTCATAAATACCGCTAGTGACAAGAACGCCGGTCTGGGTCTCGTTCCAGAGTTCAGTTCCGGCGACTATGTTATCATAGAGACGAAATCTCATATTCTGGGCGCCTTCAAGGGGCGTCCCGGTGTTATCGGTGAGCTTCCCCTGATAAGAGATCAGCCCGGGGACGGCAAGTGCGGAGCCAGCAAAGAAAAAGATGGTTGACATAAAAAACAGAAAACTCATAATTTGGAACGACCGCCGTCCTTTCATGATGTGCCTCCTTCTCCCTGTTCTTGTTCACCTTCAAGCCGGGCTCCATCGTCGACTCAGCGCCTCGCCGCTTATCTGCCTGCCCTTATTGCCTCGATTTCGGCCTTCAATGTAGCGCAGGAACAGGATACCCTCCGAATCGCTGCCGATGCCGAGACGTATCCGCAATCCCACCCCTGTTTCAATAAATCTTTATCTGACCGTTCACATAGACAACAAGTTCGCCATCCAGGCCATAGTTCAGTTTCATACCGTTCGATCTATTTTCTTCTGAAACGATTCTGACTTCACCATTCGTGGCGTCGGCATGCAGAGAACTTCCATAAACGGTGAACGTGGCATTGTTGAGAAACACAATATCCAGATAGGGAGAGGAGCTGGAGGGGATGAGAGTCAGAAAGTTGCCAGCCGGGACGCTAGAATTGCACCGTATGTGGTACGCCCGAGTAGATAAGCGGCTAGACCTCCCGGGAAAAGGACTGGCGTAACTTGGAGCGGCATTATAGATCGAGCCACAGTAGCTCCTCTTGACCTCCGGGACATCAGTCCCTGCGAATTTCAAATTCGTATCCCCTGCCACGAGCATGCACGTCCGGCCGTCATCGGTACAATTGGGATGGGCGGCATTGGCATAGCTATAGGCCTGGCCAACAGTATAGCCGTTATTCATCCGGCTGAAGAGCTCCGTCTGCCAGGCAATAGCCTCGCCCCAGCAGTCGTCTTCACACACTGCATCACTCATGCCGTTATAGCCTACGACCACCGCATCATCGCCAAGCCCTTTGCGGAATTCAGTGGCAAAGGTGTCTTCACCTGTACTCGTCATCCCGCCGCAGCTTCCAATAAAGGCAAAGGGCATATTCGAGTAGTTGGTGATCCAGGTTTCCACCTCGGTGGCGCTGGTATCATCCTCGCACCGGTTATGAAAGGAGGTTGCTCCGCCGTGATCCAACTCATAAAACATGGCCGTAGTGTCAGACTGTATATGCCCCTGGATCTGCACCGCCGTGGCGCTGCCGATGCGTTGGGTACTGTAGCCCATCGTCTCAAACCACAAACGTGCGTTTTCCGCATGGCTATACCAGAGGGGGGCATCATTATCACATGGATCCCAGTCAGGACCATGGATGGACAGCCCCTCATACGGCGGCGGGGTGCCCTGCCCTACCAGCTTGCCGGTCACCGCGTCGATAACCGTGATATTCATCTGATCCCCGTTTTTACTGGTCACCACCCAGCAAGGGTTGGAGGGAACCGGATCGAAGTGAAAAATTTCCGAATCCGCGGCGATATACATTAGGCGCGAGGACTGGATTGTCCCGGCAACAGACGCTTTCGCCTCGGCCTCCGCCTGGCCAATCACCTTGGGCAGCTCAGCCGGCAGGCCTTCTCTCCATTTTTTAACCTCCTCGATCTTTTCCCCGGTCTTGGCATCGAACATATAGCGGATATAATTATTTTCCACGGTGGCCTCGCCGATCTTCCGTTCATGGAAAAAGGACACCACGTTAATCATAGAGTTTTCGGTACGAATAAACTCCCGATCATCCTTCTCCACTGCGGCAAGCTGTGAGTCTTCGTGAGTGCGTATCCGGGTCACGGCCTGAGACTTCATAACCCGCTCCGCCGGACTCAAGGAGTCAGAGTCAATAGACGGGGCAGTCGTATCCTCTGCCGCAACCGGCATAAGAGAAGATGCCGCAAGCAGGTTGCCGGCAAAACAAATGGTAACGATTTGCTTTCGTTTCATCATTTTCACCCCTTTGACTTACTGAAGTGTCACAAGCACGAGAATCTGACCTTTCTCCCCTTTCTCCATGCTCTCCATGGCTTTCCCAAGGATTGCCCCCTGGCTGCGACTATGATCCTTGACCTTCATGGCATGGCCTGGGGTTGCGGAGGTGGTAAGAAGATCACCAGGCTTAACACCTCCCTGGCTTGCATCCACATTGCAATACACACGTCCTGCCAGAGCCACGTCATGATCAAATTCCCCGGCACCAAGCCGTACTCCGGACCCAAGATTGTTCGCACCGGCCACGATACCGGCAACCTTTGTATCATAGGATTTGCTGCTCAACACCAGCTTTCCCGGGTTGTCAGGATCAATGACCAGCACCGCGCCCGGTTCAACCTCGTCATCTTTACTGACATCAAAGCCCTCGGCATAATCAAGACCGGCGCCAAGCTCCATGATCGTAGTGCCATCGCTCTCACGCTGGATCTGGACATTCCCACGAAAGATTGCCGCCTTCCCGCTGGATCCGCCGGTGGCATAAATACCGGTACCAGAGGTGCCGGAAGCGTTAAAATAGCCGCCATAGCCGGAGGTGCCACTGGAATACCCATACATGCCATAACTGTTAGCGCCTGTTGCGTACCCATATGCCCCTGAGCCATACTGATAGGTTGCATACCCATACAAACCACGTATATATCCGTATCCATAAACGGCATAGCTGCCAGGGCTGTAGGCATAGACTCCATAACTCGAACCACTGTAGGCGTACATGCCGTAGCCTGACGTAGACACACCCGCAACGCCGTGTCCGGTGTCGGATGCACCGCCCACACCGATCTTGGTGTTTTCAGGGAAGTTCCCCACTGGAGCACCCAGACCAAGCCCAGGGGCACCACCAAAAACACCAATGACAGGATTGCCTACCGAAGTTCCTGAGGCCTGACCGGCAATACCCATAGGATAATTGCCGGAATCGCTGTTAGAGCTATTGGTAAGGTGAAGAAGCCCACCATTGAGATCCGCAGCAGTATCCGAAATGGACCATGCAATCTCAACTGACCCCACGGAGTTGTCCGCTATTTCACTGGCTCCCACTGAATTGGCTGCGATCTCGCTTGCCCCGACCGAATCAGCCGCAAGATCTGCAGCCATCACCGTGGAGTCCAAAATCATTGCGGAACTGATCGAACTGATCTGCCCTTCGTTGACATACAGGCTGCTCAAAGATGAGGCCCCTTCATACAGGGTCGCAGCAACCCCGGAGCGGCCAAAATCCGTTGTTGTGGAGAGAAATGCAGTGGAATCAAGACCATCAAGAAAATCCGCGTTGAGCCCTGACCCGGGCCCATCATCATCAGCTATTTCAGCCAGGGCCGCGCCATCCTGAAGATCAGCGCTGCTGACTGAACCGTCAAGAATCTCGCTTGTCCCGACGGCACCGGCACTTATTTCTCCCACACCGACGGAATTATCCGCCAGATCCGCTGCCATAATCGACGAATCGATAATCATCGAAGAGGTGATCGAATTGCCCTGTCCCTCATTGACATACAAGCTGGACAGAGAGGAGGCTCCCTCATACAGCATGGCAGCAACCCCGGAACGGCCGTAATCGTTTGACGATGAGAGAAATGCGGAGGAGTCAAGGCCATCAAGGGTTTCGGCATCTTCTGCATTGGCTGACAAATCGGCTTTACCAGCCTTGAACGCATAGGCCGTGGAGGTGAGCTGCTGTCTCGGGGCAAGGGCCTCCCAGGTGGAGCCGTTATAGATTTCTACCTGGAGATAGACAGTATTCCCCTCAAACATACTCTCATCAAGCGCCACAACCGCGCCGAGTCGAACGTCATAGATTCCACCGGTTACAACAACGCCGTTCTGGGTTTCATACCAGAGCTCGCTTCCACCAACGGCGTTATCGTAGAGGCGAAAGGTCATATTCTGAGCGCCTTCGATGGGAGTCCCGGTGTTATCGGTGAGCTTTCCCTGATAGGAAATAAGCCCTGGACCAGCTAGAGCGGAGCCGGAAAGAAAGAGACTCAACGCAATGATGGTCGTGCATTTAACGATAAAGCTCCATTTCATGATTCTTCTCCTTTGAGTTCAAAGGTTAGATATTACTGATAAATGTTTCCAGATCTCCGCCATCCACGTCCCCATCCGTGTCGAAATCACAGGCCCCGGAATACCCCTCATCCCCGACAACCTTCCCAAAGGTGGGAGCAAAAGAGGCAAGATCCCCGCAGGCCCCTGCCCCGATGGTGTACCAGAAGCCGGGCTGATTGTTATAACTCGTCGACTGGGGCGGAGCCGCCTGATCCATGATCGGCGATGGCTGCCCGGCAGTGGCATCAGCATGAAAGCCGCTGGAAGAAGAACTGCCGCCGCCACCGCCAAGAACCGAGGTGGGAATGGAGAAACTCGCAGAAGACGCAGCATGAAGCGTTGACACGCCCGCAATAGCGGCAAAAAATGCCATGGGAATGAAACTTTTTTTCATAAGAGGCCTCATTTGTGATCATGGTTGAAACTACTGAAGCACCCCAACCGGAGGGCCAGGCCATTTATCTTTCTGGAAAACGGGAGATACCGGGTCCCCTGTGACGGCATAGGAACCAGAGAAATCACACAAGATTGAGCGCACCATCATCACCATCACCCTTTGCACTTCAATCAACCCGAAAAAAATCCCGTTTGACAGACGTCCTGTCAAACGGGATTAGATTCAAAAAAGTAATCGATAACGTCACATTATCAGCTATTTTTACGCCGCAGGCCCACTAAACCAAGAAGCCCGGAAGCAAGCAGCCAGACCGCAGCAGGGACAGGAACAGGGTTAGCTGCGGTATAAATCATGCCATCTGCTATAGCTGTGGTAGTAATGGTATAAGGTCCGGGGTAGAAACCATCAGGTGTCACGGCAGTCAGCTCAATTTGATACAAAGTAAAAGGATTTCCTGAATACAAAGATAAAACCGCTCCTGGAGTCATTTCTATATCCCATGCTGGAAAAGTACCAGCCAAGGCAGTATCAGACAAGAAAGCCGTTACTCCATACGTGGCGGCTGCAGATATATTATATGCATCGAGTACTTCTAAATACTTTGCTGGCAAAGAACCTTGAAGCCCAATTGGACTTATATTTCCCTGATAATACAAAGTCATAGCCAAATCTATAGGTTTATCTGTTCCGGCACCAGCACCTGCAAACAAATCAAACCCTGCAATCTCTTCGAAATTCAGACCATCCCCAAGCGCAAAATATGCCGTAAAGGCATTGGCCGTAACAGCACCAAAGATTAAACTGAGCGATATACTTAACGTGACATATAACTTTTTCATATAGCCACCTCTTTCTTAAAATTAATGCGTAATTAAATATTGAACACAACCTTTATCAGCACCAGTAATTTGTCCATTGCCATTACAATCCATCCAAGGATGAAAAATACCACCTGCATGAGTGATGTAATATTGAATTGCTCCCATATCAGCACTTGTTATTTCCCCATTCCCATTCGCATCACCACGTTCACGAATCATCACCTCAAAAGAAACCCCATCGGTAGCGGTATCAAGGACCTCACCTCCGTTGGTTACGAAATTGGCGAACACATCAGGAGCGGTCCTGATAATGCCCAGCCCAAGCGCAGAACCAAAGTACGTCTCGGGAGATGTTCCAGGCGCTGCACTTTCGGTTCTGGTAAAGCTTGCCGTCCCAATGAGTTTTCGACTACCCGTGACGCCGGCACCGGGTGTGTTCGTGTCAAGCTTGCCACTAATAAAAACCACGGCACTGCCTGTATCCCGCGGATCTTGATAGGCATACGGCACAGCAGGAGTGCCAAAATACCAATCCGTCTGGTTTTTTACTGCCGACACTAAGGTCAGCTTCGTGTTGTCATAGGTCAACTGCACTCCGGCACTGACAAGAGGAGCTGCATTCATATCAGCGTAAATGTATACATCCAGCTTTGTATCGGTGTAAGCACCCTCGGCATAGACATCCACATTCGCCGCCGTGGCCGTGAGATTAGAAGCGGCAACAATAGCTATTGAAACCAGTCCAGCAAGAAAAGATTTATTTTTCTTCCTCACATCACACCTCCTTTATATACCAGCCCCCGATACCTTCTCTGTATCCGACGGCCCTGCAACCAACACATATTCCTACAAAAAAATTTTATTTATCGGAAAGTTACAGCACTGCAAGTTCTCTTTTTTTTTACAAAAATCGTTTTGATCTCCTACCAGACTCAGAAACATCAGGATCGAGATTTCCCTCTCTTTCCAGCCAGCAGAGCGAACACACCACTGGCCAAAAGCCACAGGGCAGGAGGAACAGGCACTGGATTGGCAGAGACATTGGTCGAAGTATCGGCTTCCATATGAACAATCATCCCGTCCGTAACATTGAGGGCAGCCACAATTGTTCCGGAATATTGGCGAAAGACCTCACTCAGGAAGGGAAGGGTACCGGAAGCATAGCCGTTGCCATATTGAGTACGATTTTCATCCCACAGAGATATGGAACAACTTGCCGATGCAGACTGGTCTCCCGGTTGACTCCCGGCTATATCTACCTGCCAGGAATAATTTACCATTGCCACCAAAAGACCAGCCCCTGAAATTGTCAGGTCACCACTGCGAAGGGCCCACGAGGATACCTCGCCAGCTTCATTCAAGTCAAGCGAGGTAAAAGAACTGACTTGCGCGTTGCTGGTCATTCCCATGGCATAGGACCCCCATGCCTCGGCCAGCGTTCCGTCACTCCAGTTGTTTGCTGAATCGAAAACAGGTAGCCCGCCAGCCCAGGCATCGCTGCTATCCTCCTGGTTACTCCAAGTCCAGCTAGGCGCGGTCGCTATACCAGTCAAGTCGAAGGAACGGATTTCAAATGTATTCCAATCAAGCATGACCGTAGCCGACGGGCCTGCGACACCATTTGCACCGGCGTCCTGGATGGTAAAAGAACCAGCAATAATTCCCAGTACGAGAACTGCCATCTTCATTTTCATTTTATTCCTCCGGCTCTTCCTCATTACTAATATTGAATGAAAGCCTTCAGAGGGAACCCTGTCGGAAACGAATTCCAACCAGAATTCAAGTCGGCCTCCATTGCACCTTATTTATTCAAGGAAGCTATGAATGATCAGCTCTTTTTCCGGGTACCAACCCCCAGCAATCCCATTAGAGCTGAACCCAACAGCAAGGCAGCTCCCGGAATGGGAACGACACTGGGCGGATTGTTTAAATGAATATCCCGACCTGAATAGCTAATAAGCATCCCGGTGTCGCTATTATGCAGCACATAAGAAGTTGAGGAGAGTTGTTCTACCGAATAGGTGTAATAAGTGTTTGCTCCAGCAGTAAAAGAAAAGCCGTATTCCACTGGAGTGGATACACCATCAAAAGAAATTGCTGGTTGCGTTATATATTTTAAATCATTGCCTTGCCAAACCATCGTCCAGGATTGCGCTCCTATCACTATATTAAAAGACTCATCGGCCTCGGTACTAAATGAGTCCATATCATAAATTTTCGACTCTCCGGCACCTATCCAGACCCAACTTTGTTCACCCGCAACAGAGGCAGCAGCAGGAACTGCAGAAACCATTCCCAAAGACAAAACAGCCAATCCCCACAAAAAACCTTTCGTTTTTTTCATCAGAACCCCCTTTCATTACAAATTTTAAGTACGGTACTGATACTCGAATCGAACAACACGAACGATTCGAGCAACCCGGCTTTCTCCCTCAAGAGACCCGTAGTTTTCCGTCCCTGCCTCACAACAGGTTTGGCGGTATCACATAGTTTTTTCTTTTTTTTGCATAAATCATTCCATCATGCTCGAACAATCAGAAAAAATATGTAAAATTAACAACATACACTCACAACAAAAAAATCTAACCAGAAGCTATCGCCAATACCGCACTTTATTGAATCATTTCTTTCCGATTATCTGGACTAAAATAAATTATGCACTAATGATATTAGCTAGTTATCACAAACTAACCTTTCCCGTTTTTCGGAAAATAATTTTAAAAAATCCCATAGGCTCTCCCTTTCAATGTAATTTATTTTACAATATTAAGATATTATCATGAAAGCGTAAGCTTTCCGGTTTTCCGTATAAATTTTAACTAAAAGTTCGCTATATCTTACAGTGTTTCCATCGTTATATTTTTTAAAAATATTATCATGACAATTAAAAGCATCGATCACAAATACATTATGCGACATTACAGAGCATCTTAATACGGCAAAAGATCTAACTTCCCGACAATCCAGGTCGCTTACTCCCCATCGTCCCGTCTTAAAAAGAATCGAGCCTAATGAGTTGTTATTGAATACAAAAAGACCATAGACCTTTCATACAAGAACTTCGGCCAAAGATATCCGCCCAAGATGACCTGGAAGTCATCGGTTCGCAACTTGCCACAAAGAAAATTCCAGGTGTTAAGGGCAGTTACTAATCAAACATCAAACACACTGGCGCCGGGATTGGCCACAATAGTCAGAACACTGCCTTGCGGTCAGTCCCCCAATTCGTCCTTCTTTTCTATTGACTTTGGCAGCAAGCTAGCAATAAGATAGATTTATTCTTGGTGATCTCGATCCTTCAGCATTCGAATCTCAAACAAAATCACACCAGCTGTTTTACTGAAACATTCTCCCAGGTCCACCCACCTATGGAAAAAAAAATCCTCATAGCCGTTGATGGTTCCAGTTATTCAACGCAAGCCCTGGAGTATATCGCCCTCCTTTTTGCAGATGATCCCAATGTCCATTTTCATCTCATGTCCTGTGTCAGCGGCCACGAAAACATACTCCCCTCGACAACCGACAGGCGAGACTCTCTCTTGCCATCCTCCGGCAGTCAGGGAAAAAGGCAGACAGCTGAGCGATATCTTGAGAATGCCACAACCAAGCTTATTCATCTGCAAATTACCCCCGAAAGAATCCACTCTTCCGTGGAACCATCAGGATATGATATTGCAGCCACCATTCAACGCCAGGCCGAAAATCTCTTGATGGACAGCATCCTGATAGGTCGCAGGGGTTTAAATACCCTCAGCGAGATGCTGCTCGGTTCGGTCTCTGCCACCTTGCTTAAAACATGCCATGAAATCCCACTGTGGATCATTGACGGGGAAGTGCGAAACCGCAATTTCCTGGTTCCGGTGGATGGCTCCCTTCCCTCTCTGCTGGCCATTGATCATCTCACCCATATCATGGAAGGTCGGCAGGATATCACCCTTTACCTTTTCCACTGTCTCCATTTTCTGGGTAATACGGTTGAAACAACCCCTGAGTCCTTCTATCATCTCTTTGCGAAAGAGTGGTGTGACACCCATCTTTGCGACGACAAAAGCCTCTTTCACGGACCCACCCAACTCTTGCTTGAGGCTGGCATCCCCAAAGAGCATATCATCATCCTGCCGGAGAAATCTGATCTGGAAGCAGCCCGCAGCATTATCCGCCAGGCCGAGAAACACCAGTGTGGGACAATTGTTATTGGAAGAAGGGGAGATGGAACGACCAAAGGAATTCTAGGCGGTGTCTCAGACCGTACCGTTAAAAACGCCCAGGATATCGCCCTCTGGGTCGTCGGATAATGTCAGGCATTACACCCAAATGCCTGCTTGAGTTGAATGCATGCAAAGAGACAGGCTAGGGCAGACAACGCCAGAAGGAATAGCACCGTGAAAAACCCGAGAACAGTGGCACAGAAAAGACCTCTGATTAACGGGCGCAAACCAGGATTCTAAATTGCATGCAATTCAAGAACGAGAAGACCAGCGAGGATGGCGACTTGCATCCACAACGAATGGATTCTTGTCAAGTCGCCTGCAGGTCAATCGACATCAGTTCAGCATTACTTCCCCGGGACAACCATAACCGACGCAGCCTTGGCCGGATCGAGATATTCACGGGCAAGAGCCGACACCTGATCTCCTGTGATCGATTCAAACCCTGAGAGAATGGTTGCCGGCCACTGAAGCTGCTGGGGATGCCGGGAAGAAAGCGAAAGGACAGAGTTCAACCAATAACCGTTACTCCGCACCATGTCCTTGAGCGAGGTAAGTAAGGGCAATCGAGCCCGCACCAACTCCTCAGCTGTTACCCCGGATTTCCACAAGTCCTCTGCCACCAGGGCAACCTCCTTGCGCACGGCCTCAATCTGGACAGGATCTACAATCAACTGGGTCCGCAACACACCATATTCGGGATATGTCCGACTCGGTTGATTTATGACCTGAGGAGAATACGTAGCCCCTAATTTTTCTCGAATAACCTTGCGCAATCGGTCGGCAAAGACCTCCGTCAACAAGTACAGACCTCGGGTGCGCTCAATATTCCAGAAATCAGCCGTGGGCCAGGCCACCACCAGCATGGCCTTATCAATGGACGAGGGCGCCGTCAGTCGCAAGGTTTGGCCAGCCGGGAAAGAAATTTTCTCGACTGCTGCCTTTCCCTGCTCACGTTGTGGCAAGGGTGCCAGATACATCCTGGCGAGTTCCCGAACACGGTTCAGATCAAAATCACCAACCAGAGAGACCTCAAGTCCTCCAGACAACAATGCCGAATCCATCCAAGTGCGAATCTGATCCGGCTTCAACATGGCAAACTCAGACCAGATCGGCAGACCAAAGGCGGTGTTGCCGCCTGCCAGGAATGATTCTCCCGACAACTGCATAACCCCGTTCACATCACTGTTCATCTGTTCATACATCTGTTTGAAGCCCTGCATCGCAAGGGTGTATGCGTCTTCACGCACGGCCGGATCAACAAGTCGCGCCTGCAGAAGTTGCAACAAAAGCTCAAGGTCTTTCCCCACTGCCGATCCCTTCCAGATAAAACTTGACTCACCGACCTTGAAATCCAGCTTTATCGTACTGCCGGCCAGAACCCGTTCCAGGTCAGACTTGCTCAGCTTCCCGGTTCCGGACTCATTCACCACCCTTTCTGCAAGCAGAGCAAGACCAGGAATCGGTTCGGTCTGTTTGCCATACCCGAAATGGGCAACTACCTGCACCTCGTTCTCCTTAAACCTTGTCTGTTTGAAATTCACCACCACTCCGTTGGCAAAACGTATCCGCTCACCCTCGACCTCGGAGAGTGGCTGCTCTTGAGCGGGGCTGGGGTCAGCAGCAAGCTGCAGATAGGGGAAAACCAGCTCAGCTCCGACCACCGGTCGATCTACTTTTTGGGCAACGGCCTGTTTATAAGCGTCTTCGATCTGTAGACGAGGGTCATTTCCTGAAAGCGAGGTATTGCCGACCACCTGAATCAATCTGGCTTTATGATTCCAGACCCCCTGCAAAGCCGCATGCAGTTCTTCTGCTTTCATTTTCTCAATCACCGGGGCAAAGACAGCTTTCTCCTGTTGCGGTGACATTACAACCTTATTTCCATTAAGATTGCGGACAATCTGCGCTGCCAGCTTCTGGCTGTCCCGGGTAACCGACGTAAGCACTGCCGCATCAAGACCGGCCAGCATCTCTTTCTGCACACGCTTTATCTCAGGCCCAGTAAAACCAAACTCCAGCGCCTGACGCAACTCCTGTTCAATCACCGCCAGAGCCCTCTGCCACTTACCGGGATCGGTGCGGGCGCTGATCGTACCATAGCCGATACGCCCAAGAAAGATTCCGGAATGGGCCTCGCTCTCGGTAAAGGGGATATCCTTTGTTTCCAGAAGCCTGGTAAGACGATGTTTGAGAATACGACCTGCTGCTTCTTTTTGAATTTCTAGCGTTTGTGAGGCAAGGGTGTCTGGCTTTTCCGTCTCATTCCAAATGGTCTCGATGCTCACTTCGGTGAAGCCCATCTCCGGCTCATGGTGATAAAAAAAATCAGTCCCGGCATGACTCACCTCTCCCCAATGCGGACAAACGGGTGTGGCCCCTTCGCCCCGCATTGACGTGAAACGATCTTTAATAAGCGGCTCCACCAACGCTTGCTCAATGTCACCCACCAGCACCAGGATCATCTTTTCCGGGCGGTACCAGGCATCATAGTAGGACTTCATCAGTGTATGATCAGCCTTTTGCAGGGTTTCAAGGACACCAATGGGCATCCGCGAAGGGACCCTGCTGCCTCGCATGGTAAAGGCAAGGCCTGCTTCATGGGTTCGGTACTCCACTGAATCGCGGGCCCGCTTCTCCGAGAGAATAACCCCCCGCTCCCGATCAATCTCGGTGTCAAGCAGCAAGGCGCCCCGGGCGTAATCAGCCATGACCAGCAAGCCCTTGTCCAACTCTGCCTGACTGGAACCAGGAAGCAGGAGATGGTAGACAGTCTCGTCAAAACCGGTATGGGCATTGGTATCACCGCCAAAACTCATACCAATGGATTGAAAATATTCAATTAATGCCCCCGGGGGGAAATGGCTTGACCCGTTAAATACCATGTGTTCCAAAAAATGAGCAATACCCCGCTGCTCGTCTGTCTCCACCAGTGATCCGGCCTGCACATCCAGATATATTGCCACCCGTCCTTTAGGCTCCTGATTCTTCATAAGAACATAGCGGAATCCATTGTCCAAATGGCCAAAGATCAGGGCTGGATCCGGAGGCAGATCACTTTGTGCATGAGGCCAGACTGCGGCACTCTGACACCATTGCTGCTGATCTACATTGCCATGCAACTCAGCAGCAGCACCTGCCTGAAAAGAAAAGACCAAAAGAAAACAGGAAAGAAGCAGCGCATTCAGCCATTTCATAATTTCACCTTGCAGAACAGATCTATGGAAGTTTATATAAAAACGGTGCGCAGCTTGCGGACGTACCGTGCCGGAAGTGAGGAGTTAATATTTTACGTGCTGATGTTTTTTTTAAGAGCCGGAGGACAGCATTAGATTTTTCCCCAGCAGGCGTGTTTTCTTGCGACGAACAGATTTATATCCCAACGGGCTGAAAATATCTCCATCAACTCAATGAATAATCTTTAAATTATATCCTGGTTCGTGAATTACAAGCAAATATATCCGGCGCAACACCGCCATAATAAGGAGCAAACAGAATGCTGCTAGAAGGTAAAATAGCCCTTATCCCCGGTGCATCAAGGGCCATCGGCAGGGCCATTGCAAGAAAACTGGCCCAGAAGGGAGCCCGCCTGATCCTGCCCACCTTTGACTGGCCGGATTCTATTCTGGAAATGGAAGAGGAATTCAGGGACATGCAGGAGAATGTGCTGATCCTCCCGTGTGATTTGCGAGACCACATCCAGATACAAGGGATGATCTCCAAAATTCAGCAACGATTTGGTGCTCTCCATATCCTGATCAACAATATCGAGCGGGGCGGCATGCCCATCGTCCATGGTTCATACGACCACCCCTACAACCATGACCAGTGGGATCTGGAGATTGATACTACCCTGAAAGCCAAATGGCTGTTATTCCACCACTGCCTGTCCCTGATGAAACGCTCCGGCCCAGGCGCCGTGGTCAATATCTCATCCATTGCAGCCTTGACCGGTAGAAGCGGGCCAGCAGCTCTTTTCTTTAATGACGCCTATAGCGCCGCCAACCGCGCCATTTCTTCTTTTACGGAAACCTGGGCCCGGGAGGGCGCACCGGAGATACGGGTGAATGAACTGATGCTGGGCTTTATCAGGCACCGACATGGTGAGGAGACAAGAGGATGGTCAATCCTTAATGATTTGCAAAAACAGGGAATACTACATCACACCCTGTTGCAACGGACAGGCTCAGCGGAAGAGGTGGCCACTGCCGCCCTGTTTCTTCTGCGTGATGCAGACTTCATGACCGGCAGTATTCTGCGTATGGATGGGGGGTTTATTCTCGGAGGAGAAGAGGTTCTTGCTATGCCGGAAGGCATCTTGGCACCAAAAAATGAGTGATCAGCAGAAGCCTGCCTGTTTCTTTCCAGCACCCTTTTTTGTCCGTTGATTGATGAAAGTCAGCCTTTCATCCCTACCATATCAGAAATCAATCAATTTCCACTACATGAACCCTGCAAGAGAATCTCCAAAGAAACCAAATGATTCTGACCAGTCGCCACGGTATAAACCGCTTTCACAGGCTGCGATTTAGCGATATCCCGTCTGGCTCCGCCCTCAACTACGGTCTGTTCAGTGAATTTCAGGGATATGCGTTCACCCTTGGAAGAAGCGATCACCAGAAGTCCCTCTTCCAGGGAAATTCTCTGGACTTTACCGGTAACCGTCAAGGTATGGTCTACATTTTTTTCAGGATCAGGGTTTCCATTCCGAGGAGCCACACACCCAAGACTCAAGGATAAAAGCACACAAAGTAACATCTGCAACATACCCGACCAACGACAAACCGCAGTAACCATGCCACCCTCCTGGAAAAACATCCGTCTTTTGGGAACGAACCCCGATGAACGGGATAAGTGACTTACAGATTATTTGCTTGTTTTTTTTACAAGAAAATAATCTGTAAGTCACTAAAGATCCAGCACCCAGTCAGGAATATGGTGCAAAACATAATTCTGCACGGCCTCCTTCTGTTGATCTTTATCTCCCGGACCGATAGCCTGCATGACTTCTTCAAAGTCAAACCAGCACAATTCGCGCTCATCGTGATTATAAACCGTCAGGATACGACGGTCCTGATCATGGATATTTTCCTCTTCCTGAATGGCTGCCACGATCTTTGCAGCCTCTTGAAAAGAGAGGAACTTCACTTCATTCTCAGTCATCTTTCACTCCCTTAAACGGAAAAAGGCGAGATGGACTATGCCACTCGCCTTTTAAAAAAATCACATCAAACCTTCACGCAGAAGGCTTTACTACTGCACCGGAACGAATACATCGCGTACAAACTCTGGCCCGTATGGCACTGCCACTGGCGGCTACCATATGAACTTTTTTCAAATTAGGCAGCCAGCGCCGACGAGTTTTATTATTCGCATGGGAAACATTATTCCCGGTAACAGGCCCTTTTCCACAAATTTGACATACCTTTGCCATCACGTTCTCCTTACCTTGCGTCTCAGCCGTTTATCACTTGATCAGCAAGCAATAACAACCAACCGTATTAATTACCCTTCATATGCTCACAACTACTTGTATTTCAAGAACCGTTTTTTATACCCATTTTCTTTTCTAATAGCAACATCTTTTCTTCCCTCTCATTGCCACTAAAATATACGATCAACCCATTTCATGATGACAATGATAGAAAAAGTGCATCTTTAATAAAAAGGAAAAGATGTTTTCTCTATCCACTCTTGAAAGATTTTGATAGTGTTTCCGCAAACACCATCATGATGAGATCACAGTCTGAAATTTAACCAGGTCACAGAGTCATTCCTGATAATATTTTTCTTGTTATCACCCGTCATTAATGATACAGAGCAGTAAGCAATAACCATTCTCAAAAAACAGAACCCATGAAACACAAAAACCCAATCTGGAGCTTTTTTGCATCAGTCAAGCTCGCCCTCTTCACCCTCTTCTTTCTCTCTACCACCTCAATCATTGGGACCATTATTCCTCAGAAAGAGGCTCCCCATTGGTATGTTGAAAGATATGGAGAAAAAATAGCAAACCTCTTTGCCAACCTCTCTTTCACTCCTGACATGTACAGTTCGGGCTGGTTTATCTCTCTTCTCGGCCTGCTTTGCATCAATCTCATTGTCTGTAGCCTGGAAAGATTCCCGGGAGTCTGGCAGCAGATCAAAGCTGATAATCTTACTACTCCGCTGGCACGCCTGGAGAAGATGACCCCTCAACATCGTTGGCACCGAGATGGTCAGGACAGCGACGTTGCCAATCTTCTGGGCACCTCCCTTCGCTCCATCGGGTGGCAGACGGTAAAACGGCCCAAAGAAGACGGGGTCCTACTCTTTTCCCAGAAGGGAGCCATGACCCGTATAGGCGTGTACATTGTGCACGCTTCCATTCTCGTTATTTTTGCCGGAGCAACTATCGGTTCGATTCTGGGGTTTAAGGCCAGTATAATGCTCCCTGAAACGAACAGCACTGACGTGGCATACACCTTTGGCACCCACAATCCTGTAAACCTGGGCTTTGAAATCCGCTGCGACAATTTCAATATCGAATTTTACGACAACGGGATGCCCAAAAGCTATCGTTCCCAACTCTCCATCCTTGAAGATGGAAAAGTTGTGCTGAAAAAGGCTATTGTGGTCAATGACCCGCTCACCTATAAAGGCATTACTTTTTATCAATCAAGCTATGAGCCGTTTTCTGATTTTCTGGTCACCATCACTAATAAAAACAGTGGATTAAGTGAAACTGAAATAATCCCGTATCAACAGCAACAGACCTTACAAAAAAGCGGCCTGCAGGTAGGGGTCATCAGTGCCGACGGGCGAGGTCAATCTGCCAGCAGGGTGAAAATCTGGTTCACTGATAACAATGGCGAACCGTCCCTTTTCTGGCTGGACAATGGAGGCCAGACAACAGTGGAGCGATCGAAGAACAATTACATAGTCTCGGTGAAACAAATGTATGCAACCGGCCTGCAAGTTGCCAAAGACCCGGGAGTATGGCTGGTTTACATCGGTTGCGGCTTAATGCTCTTTGGCCTTGTTATCGCTTTTTTCACGTCCCATCAACGTATCTGGCTCTTTATTCATCAAGAATCAGAAGGGAAATGTTCCCTCCTCATGGCAGGAACGGCTAACAAAAACAAGACTGGTTTTGCAAAAACTTTTCAGCACCTGACAGAAAGCATCCACAAAGCTTAACTCGTGTCAAACTAAGCAAAATCCTCATGATTTGCCGGAACAGCTAAAATCTGCTGTTCCGGCGTCATCCTGGCAATCACGATATTCATTAGACCTTTAGAGAAAAATTGTTCAAAAGAAACAGATTCACTCATCACTGCGCTTACGGATTCCATTTCAAATTTGCACCTTCTTCACCGCAAACTTGGAACAATGCTGATACTTTTATGGAACGGAGTTAACTATATGAACAGTTCACAACTCATAGGCATCACCACTTTTACCTATCTGTTCTCCACCATTCTTTATGCTGCTCTTTTTATCTTTAAGAGTAATCGATTGGGATTCATCGCCACCATCTTCACCATCGCGGCCTTCCTCATTCAAACAGCCGGCATTGGACTCAGATGGGTGGAATCCTATCAGATGGGCATCGGCAGGGCTCCCCTGACGAATATGTATGAATCGGTGGTCTTTTTTGCCTGGACCATTATCTTGATCTATCTAATTATTGAATGGAAGTTCAAGACCAGAATCATTGGCACCTTCGCCGTTCCTTTCGCCTTCCTGGCCATGGCCTATGCCTCTTTTGCAACAGG
>JFJP01038103.1_pt1 | contig 19660 bp, 16 predicted proteins | sample 431651 | NCBI WGS metagenome assembly JFJP01 (sample SAMN02602958, study PRJNA72255) | Microbial mat metagenome, whole genome shotgun sequencing project. | biome: fresh water; feature: sink hole; material: water; isolation source: purple microbial (photo- and chemosynthetic) mats found in...
GCAAATAGATGCGTTGACCAAAGCAATTTTAGCTAGAAAAGCACCACTTCAGGCATTGGAGCTAGCATTTCAGCAATTACTCCTAAAAGCAGATTTTATTACCGAAGCTACTTTTATTGCTTGCAAAATACCCAAAAGCGAGAAGGACAATTTAGCTAATAAAAGCCAATTGTTGGACAATAAAAAACTGGAAATAGCATCCAAATTGCATGACCGCAAAGTGCGACTGGAGAATGAAGAAGTGAAGCTATTAACGGAGGAGGCAATTGAACTTTTAATGGAAAAGGCTGCCGAAATTGGCAAAGTGATAGATGCTGCAAAAGACCGGAAAGTGACCATCAGTGAGCAACTTAGAGTAAACAATGAGGGGCTCCTGAAAATGGAACAAGTATTGGTGCAACTAAATGTACAGAAAAGTATAGCTGCCAAATGGGGGAATTTAAGTTCGTTGATAGGCTCGGCCGATGGAAAGAAATTCAGAAACTTCGCTCAAGGCTTAACATTTGAGATAATGGTGTCGCACGCCAACAAGCAATTGACCAAACTCACCGACAGATATTTACTAGTTCGCGATAGAGAAGAGCCGCTCAACCTCAACGTGATAGACAATTATCAAGCGGGCGAATGTAGATCCACCAAGAATTTGAGTGGTGGCGAATCGTTTTACATCAGCCTGGCGTTGGCATTGGGGTTGTCCAGCATGTCCAGCAAAAACGTGCGAGTTGATTCCCTGTTTCTCGACGAGGGTTTTGGTACATTGGACGAGGAAACGCTCGAAATTGCCCTTGAAACATTGGCTAGCCTCCGACAAGATGGAAAACTGATAGGCGTAATTTCACACGTATCATCGTTGAAAGACCGCATCAACACCAAAATTGAAGTGCAAAAAAGAAATTCGGGAAACAGCGTTATTGTGGGATGTGGCTGCGAGAGATTGGGGTAAAATATAAAAATAAAAAAATAATATTCGGTTTATAAACTCAATTTCAGAACTTGTTTGTATATATGCAAAACAAAAACTCTAAACATTTAAACATTATGATACTTACAGTAAAAATTGACGATAGTCTTCCAGTTGGCAAGCGAATTATTCAAGAATTACGGTCTTACCCCAAAGTTGTAAAATTTGAATATCCTGTAGTAACTGATGGTGTAGCTCCTGAAGGATATATGACAGGTGAAGAGTTTGCCAGACGTGGAAAAGAAAAATTAAAACAATATTATAAGGAAAATGGTCTATTAGAATGATTGTAATGAAAAACAAAAAAATCCCATAACTGATAATAACAGTTATGGGATTTTTTTATTTATAATATTTCCGTTTTACTTATTGAGCAATTCACGCAACAATACTGGAATTTCATTTGGCTCTTTGGCCACAGGAACACCAGCTTTGTTGAACGCAGCAATTTTTTCGGCTGCTGTACCCGATCCGCTCGAAATGATAGCACCCGCATGTCCCATCCGTTTGCCCGTAGGCGCTGTTTGTCCAGCAATGAATGCCACAACTGGCTTGGTCATTTTATCAGCAATAAATTGTGCGGCTTGCTCTTCGGCGTCACCACCAATTTCGCCAATAACCACTACTGCAATTGTTTCTGGGTCGTTTTCAAAACGTTCCAACAAATCTACAAAGTACAATCCCGCAATTGGGTCACCGCCAATACCTACGCAAGTGGTTTGCCCAAAATCATTCAATGTCAGCAGGTTTACTACTTCATAAGTAAGTGTGCCGCTGCGTGAAATAAATCCGATATTTCCTTTTTTGAATATGTTACCAGGCAAAATTCCTATCAGAGCTTCGTCGGGAGTAATGAGACCTGGGCAGTTAGGTCCAATCAACAAGGTGCCATTTTGCTTCAAAAACGGTGTAACGCGTAGCATGTCTTGAATGGGTAAACCCTCAGTGATGGCAATCACCAATTTAATGCCAGCCTCCGAAGCTTCCATTATAGCATCAGCTGCAAAAGCTGCGGGAACAAAAACGATGGAAGTATTTGCGCCAGTAGCTTTTACTGCAGCAGCTACTGTATTGAAAACAGGAATACCATCAATCAAAAGTCCTTCTTTACCTGGAGAAACACCTGCTACTACATTGGTGCCGTAAGCTTTCATTTTGCCGCTGTGAAATTTACCATCACGACCAGTTATTCCTTGTACTACTAATTTTGTATCTTTATTGACTAATATACTCATAATATTGATTTTTTATTTTTAATGAAAAACGTTGATGTAGGAAAGTTCAAGTTGAAAGGTTTAAGTTGAAACGTCTTAACTGTCAATTGTCAACTATCAACTATCAACCACCTATTGTCTGCTTAGCTCAATGGCTTTTTTAGCCGCTTCGCTCATAGAACTTACCGTAGGAAGATTCGTTTGTTTCAACAATTCCAACCCTTCTGCAGCATTTGTTCCCGAAAGTCGCACCACAATTGGAATGTTGGTGGTAATAACTTCCATCGCTTTAATCAATCCTTTTGCCACATCATCGCAACGGGTAATGCCACCAAAGATATTAATCATTACTGCTGTAACTTTTTTATCGTTCAGCAATATATTCATAGCATCAATCACTTTTTGTGGGTTCGAACTGCCGCCAATGTCTAGGAAATTAGCTGGTTCGCCACCATACAATTTAATCATGTCCATTGTAGCCATTGCCAATCCGGCACCATTTACCATACAACCAATATTTCCATCCAACTTGATATAAGACAGCCCTTTACTGCTGGCATCAATTTCCACCAATTCATCTTCGTCGGGCTCACGCATGGCCAAAATCTCAGGTTGGCGGAAAAGTGCATTGTCATCAAAATTCATTTTACCATCAATAGCCAGCACTTTATTGTCGGGAGTTAGTACCAATGGATTAATTTCGGCAATGGTTGCATCCGTTTCTACATACAATTTATATAGCTTGGTAAATATTGAAGCAGCCTGTTTTGCCTGGGTAATATCCCCAAAAAGTTGGAATGCTATATCTCTAGCCTGGAAATCGAGTAAGCCGGTAAGTGAATTTATGTGGAATTTTATAATTTTCTCTGGATTATCTTTTGCAACTTCTTCAATCTCAACTCCACCTTCAGAGCTTACCATCAGCGTTACAGACTTCGTGTTTCTGTCATTGATAAGTCCTACATAGTACTCTTTCGTAATTTCTACGGCATCAGACACCAACACTTTTTCTACTTTGCAGCCTTTGATGTCCATTCCTAGTATTTGTTTGGCAGCCGACACGGCATCGTCAACATTTCTTGCCAGCTTTACGCCGCCGGCCTTTCCTCGCCCGCCTACTAAAACTTGTGCTTTTACAACCACCATGCGATTTAACTCGCGGGTTGCTTTTTCTACTTCGCTAACCGTGTAGCATAATACATCTTCGGGAACTGGAATCCCATACTTCCGAAACAATTGTCTGGCTTGATACTCGTGAATTTTCATGTAATAATAATTTTATATTTTTAAAGAGGAGACATTATCTGTTTTGTGTTGATTGAAATCCTAAAAATCATAGATATTGATTTGTATCTATTTCAAATATACATTAAACGCACAAATATACAAGATGTTTTGCAAATATCACTTTTTTTTAAAAATAACTATTTCTGTCACAAAAACGGCCAATTATCCACTCAATTAAAAGCAAATTAATCCATTTACAATCAAATTGATTATGTCCAAATTTACAACTCCATTTGAAGCCAATTTTCTGTTGCTCAAAATAGATGCCAATAAACTTATCTGTGTTAAATAAACAAAAGTTCGTTATAAAACAAGATTATTTGAACGCAATCCACGATAGCTATCGAGTCGCTAATGTAAATTAGTGTCTCCACGTTTCACGGGATGCTCCATACCGTAAAAACGGCACGTCGGAATACTCCGTTTGCGATAAAAAATACTTTTCGGAGTGAACTCAAAACTTTGCGGCTCCACGTTGCACGGGATGTTCCATTTGCGTTTACTCATGTATTTAGAATTAGATTAACCTTTTTAAACTCAGATTTTAAGTTCTTGTATTTAAACAACATAGACATTTCTATAACGAAACAATGCCAAACAAACCTTATCTTTTCTGTTGGCCATATTTCTATCTTTCAGGTGTAGATTAAAAAGTTGAAATCTTATTCTACTAGTGTTACGTTAGGCAATTTATGTCGCATTAGTTAAAGATTAAGTTGTTGCTGCGTAAAATTTTCAACCCGATAGCTATCGGGTTTTCAAATTAACAAAGCTCTAGTAATTCCATAGTCATAAATGAATAGTCATTTTTAGATAGATAAAGGTAGAAATAGGATTATGTACGTAAATTTCGCGCTAAAAATGTCGTTAAAAACGAGTCAAAAAAAAAGATGAAATAATAGTTTGGTAATTCAAAGAAAAAGAGTATTTTTGCAGTCCGTTTATTATCACAGAGTAAAAGTTAGTTTTTTCTGACGTAAATATCCTATATTGTGCCGATTAGCCTCCTCAATACAGTGATTGAAGTAGAACAAAACAGCTCATTATTAATCAAAAATAATTTTATAAAGTGGATACGTTAAGTTATAAAACCATTTCTGCCAACAAAGCAACGGTGCAGAAAGAATGGGTAGTAGTGGATGCTGCCGATTTAGTGTTGGGACGTATGGGCTCAAAAGTTGCAAAGCTTTTGCGCGGCAAATACAAACCAAGTTTCACACCTCACGTTGACTGTGGTGATAATGTAATTCTTATCAATGCAGACAAAGTGCAATTGACTGGTAACAAATGGAATGACCGCATTTACCTCAGCCATACAGGCTATCCAGGTGGACAACGCGAAATTACACCTGCTAAGTTGATGGAAAAAAGTCCTGAAAAACTGATCAGAAAAGTAGTGAAAGGCATGTTACCTAAAAACCGTTTAGGGGCTAAACTTCTGGGCAATTTATATGTATTTGCAGGTGCAGAACATACAATGAATGCTCAACAACCAAAACAAATCGATTTAAACTCACTTAAATAATCAGTATGGAAGTAATAAATGCCTTAGGAAGAAGAAAAGCGGCTGTTGCTCGTATTTTCGTGAGCGAAGGAACTGGTCAAATTACCATTAATAAACGCGACATTAACGTATATTTTCCGTCACCTTTATTGCAATTCGTTGTAAGACAACCCTTAGCAAAATTAGGAGTTATTGAAAAATATGATATTAAAGTAAATCTTGATGGTGGTGGTTTCAACGGACAAGCTGGTGCTTTACGTTTGGCTATTGCTCGTGCGTTGGTAAAAATTAACCCTGAAGATAAACCAGCACTTAAAGTTGAAGGTTTCATGACCCGTGACCCACGTGAAGTGGAGCGTAAGAAACCAGGACAACCAAAAGCACGTAAGAGATTCCAATTCTCAAAACGTTAAAAATCAGTTATCAGTTGTCAGTTGTCAGTTGTCAGTTGAAAATTTATTCACTGTTTACTGGTCGCTGTTTACTGAAAATTGTTTAGTATCTAAATTGCCGAGACTCTTAGTACTTTTTTAGAAGGCTACTCGACAATTGAGTCAAACAGAATGTAAACAACTTAAAAAACAAAAATGTCTAGAACAAATTTTGACGAATTATTAGAAGCGGGCTGTCACTTTGGTCACTTAAAACGCAAATGGAATCCAGCTATGGCTCCTTACATTTTTATGGAGCGTAACGGTATTCACATTATCGACTTGCACAAAACAGTAGTAAAAATTGATGAAGCTGCAGCTGCATTGAAACAAATTGCGAAATCAGGACGTAAAATCTTGTTTGTTGCAACGAAAAAACAAGCAAAAGATGTAGTTTCTGAAAAATCATTGGCTGTTGGAATGCCTTATATTACTGAGCGTTGGGCAGGTGGTATGTTAACCAATTTCCCTACTATCCGTAAAGCTGTAAAAAAAATGACCACTATCGACAAAATGGCGACTGATGGTACTTTCGAAAACATCTCTAAACGTGAAAAACTTCAAATTACACGTCAACGTGAAAAATTAGAAAAGAACTTAGGTTCTATTGCTGATTTAACTCGTTTACCTTCAGCTCTTTTTATTGTTGATGTAATGAAAGAACACATTGCTGTTAAAGAAGCAAAACGTTTGGGCATTCCAGTTTTCGGCATTGTAGATACAAATTCAAATCCGATTGATATAGATTTTGTAATTCCAGCAAACGATGATGCAACAAAATCTGTTGACGTTATTCTTAACGCTATGATGACAGCTATTCAAGAAGGTTTGGAAGAACGCAAAGTAGAAAAAATTGATACTGAAGTTTCAGAAGCTCCTGATGCTGCTAAAGATAGAAAATCGAAAATCAATAAAAAGCCAAGAACTCAAAAAGAGGATGATGAAGCGTTGAACCTCAATGTGGCTAAAAAATTCATTATCGAAGAAAAATAGAAATCATTTACCATTTTGACATTTACTATTGACTATTATCATTACGGTAAATTTCAATGTTGTATGAAATGATAAATTCCCAATATTAACGAGTTACTGGTTATAATTATATTATGTAGCTAGTAACTCGTTTTTTTGGAATACATTATTGAGAAAAATATAAAAATCTAATTAATAACATACTACGCTCTTGCGCCCCTTTTGGGGGTTGGGGGTCGTTTAATACTTACAATTATGGCTGTAACAATGGCAGAAATTTCAAAATTGCGTACTATGACAGGTGCCGGTATGATGGATTGCAAAAATGCACTTATCGAAGCCGAAAACGATTTTGACAAAGCAATTGAAATTATTCGTAAAAAAGGACAAGCAGTAGCTGCAAAACGAAGCGACCGCGAAGCATCTGAAGGTTGCGTATTAGCAAAGGCTGAAGATGGCTTTGCAGCAGTTTTGGCATTGAAATGCGAAACTGACTTTGTGGCTAAAAACGAAAACTTCGTAGCACTTGCACAATCAATTTTGGATGTGGCAATGGCTCAAAAACCTGCTTCTATCGAAGCACTTGCAGCTTTGCAAATTAACGGTATATCAATTGCTGAATTAATCATTGAGCGTATTGGTATCACTGGTGAAAAAATGGAATTGGACTACTACGAAACTGTTCAAGGTGGTACTGTCGTAGCATATATTCACCCAGGAAACAAATTGGCAACTTTGGTTGCTTTTGCTGAAGAAAACGCAGAATACGAAATCATACGCGGCCTAGCAATGCACATTGCGGCAATGTCTCCCGTGGCTATTGATGAATCCGCTGTACCTCAAAAGCTAAAAGATAACGAGTTGGCAGTGGCTATCGAAAAAACCAAAATCGAACTTGTTTCAAAAGAAGTTGAAGTCGCATTGAAAAAAGCAGGTATAAACCCCGCACACGTTGATAGCGAAAACCACATTGAATCAAATATGGCAAAAGGCTGGATTACAGCAGAAGATGCAGCAAAAGCCCGCGAAATAAAAGCAACGGTTATTGCAGAAAAATCTGCTACTTTATCCGAACAGAAAGTAAACAGTATTGCCGCTGGTCGTATGGCGAAATTCTTCAAAGAATATACCCTTGTAGAACAAAAGTACGAAGGTGGCGGTGAAGAAGCTGGAAAAATAACAGTTAAAGAACTGCTTGCAAAAAAACATTTAACCTGCATCGCTTTCAAACGTGTAACTTTGAACCAAGAATAGTATTTATTTTCTATTTGTTCAGTTACTCCCGATAGCTATCGGGATTACTATTAATATAAAACCTCTCGATTTCATTCGGGAGGTTTTTTGTTTTATGGATATGCCTATATCTCGACAAAATGTGTTATTTTTGTACTTTAAATGAAATATTGGCACTAAAACAAGGTAAAGCATATAACGACGAAGTTAGAATAACGACAAAGTCAAATAACAAAATATTAGAATGAGAAAAGTAAGAGTACGTTTTGCGCCAAGTCCAACAGGTGCATTACACATCGGTGGGGTTCGTACAGCATTATATAATTATCTTTTTGCCAAACAAAATGGCGGTGACATGCTGCTTCGAATAGAGGATACAGACTCTGCACGCTTTGTGGCAGGGGCGGAAAATTATATTGTAGAATCACTCAATTGGTTGGGAATAAAAATTGACGAAGGGATTGGTGCCGATTCCGCAGGACCACATGCACCGTATCGCCAAAGTGAGCGTAAAGCCATTTATCGGAAATATGTTGACCAATTGCTGGAGGCAGGATTGGCTTACATTGCCTTTGACACACCGACCGAATTGGATGCTAAACGTGCTGAAATTGCTAATTTTCAGTACGATGCAAAAACGCGTGAGTTAATGAATAATTCATTGACGTTGGATGGCGATGAAGTAGAATTAAGAATTGATAGAGGTGACCAATATGTAGTTCGTGTAAAAATTGAAGCCAATGAAGAAATTAAAGTTCAAGATTTAATTAGAGGCGAAGTAATTTTCAACTCTTCCGTAATTGATGATAAAGTGCTGTATAAATCGACCGATGAATTACCAACATATCATTTGGCCAACGTGGTGGATGATTATTTGATGGAAATTTCTCACGTCATTCGTGGCGAAGAATGGTTGCCATCTGCACCGTTACACGTTTTACTTTATCAGTATTTAGGTTGGGCAAGCGTGATGCCGGAATTTGCACACCTTCCGTTGTTGCTTAAACCAGATGGCAATGGAAAACTTAGCAAACGCGACGGCGACCGACTCGGATTTCCAGTTTTCCCACTCAATTGGAAAGACCCAAAAACAGGCGAAACTTCATCTGGATATCGCGAAGCAGGCTATTTTCCAGAAGCTGTTGTGAATTTTCTAGCATTATTAGGGTGGAATCCAGGTACTGAACAAGAAATTTTCTCGATGCAAGAACTCATCGACCAATTTTCGTTGGATCGTGTTAGTAAAAGTGGTGCCAAGTTCGATTATGAAAAAGGAAAATGGTTTAATCATAAGTACTTACAAGCAAAACCCAATGAAGATATTGCAGATATTTTTCAGCATATTCTGATAGAGAAAGACATTGTGGAGGATACCGATAAACTTTGCAGCATCGTTGCGCTTGTTAAAGAACGCGCCAATTTTGTGAGTGAACTTTGGGCTCAATCCTCCTTTTTCTTTCAATCGCCGACGGAGTATGATGCAAAAACAGTTCAAAAGCGTTGGAAACCAGAATCGACAACTCAACTTACTGAATTGATCACTTTACTTTCCGACATAAAAGAATTTACCCCTGAAAACACCGAATCTATTGTAAAAGAATGGATTGCAACAAAGGAGTATAATATGGGTGGAATTATGAATGCTTTTCGGTTAGCAATTGTAGGCGAGCCAAAAGGTCCACACATGTTTGATATTATTTCTATTTTGGGAAAACAAGAAACCATTGATCGCCTTAAAAAAGCGATTACAGTTTTAGGGTAAGTTTTTGATATAAAACAAACCAACATGATTGTGGATTCGTTTTTGAATGCTTTAATTCAACGAAAACTTCAATCAACTACTAAATAGAGATTTCAGGTAAAATAGAACAATTGACTCAGCAATAAATACATGCAAAAACGACATTTAGATCCGCAACGCTATTTTAACGAGCAAGCTGCGTCCACACAAAAATACGTATTGCCGTTTATCGAATCGAACAAAAAAATTGATAATGCGCTTAATATTTTAGAAATAGGATGCGGTGAGGCTGGCAATTTAAAACCGTTTTTAGATCTTGGTTGCAATTGTACTGGCGTTGATTTGAGTATTTCAAAAATTGAAAAGGGTAAAACTTATTATGCAGCACACCCAAAAGTGAAAAACCTGCGACTAATAAGTGAAGATATTTATAAAACCAAGGATTTTCATTCGCAATTTGATGTTGTAATCATTCGCGATGTGATTGAACACATTCATGATCAAGATAAGTTCTTGAGATTACTGAAGGACCTATTAACACCTACTGCACTGGTTTTTATTGCGTTTCCCCCATGGCAAAGTCCATTTGGTGGTCATCAACAAGTCTGCGACAATAAGTTGTTATCTCTACTACCTTACTTTCATCTTTTGCCAATTCCATTATATAAAGCTGTTCTCAAATCATTTGGAGAATCAGAATCAAAAATCGAGGGATTGTTAGAAATCAAGGAAACAGGAATTAGTTTGGAGCGTTTTGAAGCTTTGGCATTGAAGAACGAATATCCTGTTTTATTGAAAACATTGTATCTTATCAACCCAAATTACGAAGTGAAATTTGGACTAAAACCACGTTTGCTAAACAAAATACTCTCTAAAATCCCTTATTTCAGAAACTATTTCTGTACCTGTGGGTATTACTTATTGGGTAGAAGTTGATATAAATAGTTGATGATTTAATACAGAATATTTTATTTCTATGAAATGAAGAAAGTGCTTATTATTACATATTATTGGATTCCTAGTGGTGGCTCAGGTGTACAGCGCTGGGTCAAATTCGCAAAATACCTGCATGAATTTGGCTGGGAGCCAATCATTTATACGCCAGAAAACCCAGAATTTCCATCTACTGACCATTCATTTGAAAACGATATTCCTGCAAACATTACTGTTCTGAAAACCCCAATATGGGAGCCTTATAATGTTTACCGAAAACTTACCAATAAAGAAAATGAACCAATAAAAGCAGGTTTTATTTCCGAAAATAAAAAACATGGTTGGAAAGATAAATTATCGGTTTGGATACGTGGAAATTTTCTTATTCCCGACCCACGAAAATTTTGGATTAAACCATCAGTAAAATATTTAACGGCATATTTAAACGAAAATCCAGTTGATGCCATAATCACTACTGGGCCACCACATTCGATGCATTTTATAGGTTTAGGTCTTAAAAAGAATTTTCCAAACCTGCCTTGGATAGCAGATTTTCGTGATCCGTGGACAAATATATATTTCTATAAGGATTTAAAAATCAGTTGGCTGGCAGATATAATTCATCACAGATTAGAACGAAAAATTATTCAAACTACTGATTGTTTGTTGGTTGTTTCAAAAGGAATGAAAGACGAGTTTGAAAAACTTAACCCCAAGCGCTTAGAAATAATAAGCAACGGATATGATGAATCTGATTTAAAATCCGAAACAACTAAATTGGACTTAAAATTCTCGATTTCTCATATTGGACTCCTAACTCCAAAGCAAAATCCTTACGTTCTTTGGAAGGTGCTTAGTGAAATCTGTTTTGAGAATGCTGAATTTCGATCCGATTTGGAAATTCAGCTTGTAGGCAATGTCGATTTTTCGGTTTTAGAATTGATAAAGAAATTTGGGATGGAAAAACAATTAACAAAACTAGATTATTTACCACATAACGAAGCCATTGCCAAACAGAAATCATCTCAAATACTTCTGCTATTATTGATGAATGAACTTGGAAATAAATGTATTCTTACAGGAAAACTATTTGAGTATTTGGCAGCTAATAGACCAGTAATGGCTTTTGGTCCAGAAGATGGTGATGCAGCCGCTGTATTGAATGAAACAAATGCCGGAATTATGATTGATTTTAGCAACGAAATAACAACAAGAAAAGTAATACTTGAATACTACAAACTTTATAAAAACGAGAAACTAACAGTAGCTTCCAAAACGCTAAAGCAATATACACGCAGGAACTTAACGATACAATTAGCACAAACTTTGGACTCGCTGGTAAAGAGTTGAGACTGTGAATTGGTGTGAAAAATTACAGGCTAACACAATACTTATCATAAGAAAAACAGAAGCAGCAAATTAGAGAACATACCATTTCCATAAATAATCGAACATATAAAACAACACTTTATTAGAATCTATTATTGACACAAATCAACTCAATTTGTGCTCAATTAAAACCCAGTAAAATGAAAACACAGCTTAGAAATTTCGTAAATACTTTGTTTAACTTAGTAGGATATAATTTAGTCAAATATTCGCCCTATCAGACTTATAATATGATGTTTGAATATTACAAGATTAACAAGGTGATTGATGTTGGAGCAAATGAAGGACAGTTTGCCAAATTTATCCGCAAATCGGGGTATAAAGGGGAGCTGCATTCTTTTGAGCCTCTGACAGAAGCTTTTGAAAAAATATCGGCCTTATCAACTGGCGATAAAAACTGGCAGGTTTATAACTTCGCAATTGGGGATGTGTGTGAATTTGCAGAAATTAACGTCTCCGAAAACTCTGTAAGTAGTTCAATACTAGACATGAATGCATCCCATTTAGACTTTGCACCTCAGTCTAGATACACAAAAAAGCAAAAGATAGAAATAAAAACACTAGATTCACTTTCTGATGTTTTAAAGTTAAACGAGGGGAATATCTTTTTGAAAATTGACACACAAGGATTTGAGAAAAATGTATTATTAGGTGCCCCAAACACATTGAAACACATCAATACTATTCAGCTCGAATTATCATTAGTTCCACTGTATAATGGCGAAGAACTTTATTATGAAATAAGCAAATACCTTTACGAAAAGGGTTTCAGATTAGTAAAAATGATTCCGGGTATTTTTGACAAAGCTTCCCGCGAAACTTTCCAGTTTGACGGTATATTTCATCGCAATTAAAATATGCAAAATAAAAAATCAGGAATAATTTGCAATAACTGCAAGTCAACAAATACATTTACTTTAGGCCAACTGCCAAATGTAAGCGAATTTGCTGGTAAAAAGATACAACCGGCTATTATTGGAGGTTTATTAGTTCAATGTAGCTCTTGCAATATCAAATTTAGACATTCGGAATTAGAGCAAGCAGATTTAAATGATTTGTACGATGGAGGAATATCTGAATGGACTGTAGCTGAAAATAGAAATGATTGGAAATTATTGTTGAAATTTATTCAGACACGATATTCTAATCAAAAAAAAGAGATCTCTATTTTAGATATTGGATGCAATAGAGGCGAAGTATTAGCAAAAATAGACAGCAAACACAAACGATATGGATTGGAAATAAATTCTACCGCAGCAGCCTATGCCAGAAAAAAAACAGATTTGACTATTTGGACTGACTACGATAAAATTCCAGCTAAATTGAAATTTGATTTAATATATTCTACAGATGTTATTGAGCATCTTAGCTCCCCGAATGCTTTTTTGGAGCCTTTATTGGAGCTGCTCAATGACGATGGGGTACTTGTGGTATCTACTGGCGATGCTGATAATGCATTATCAAAAATTTTTGGTGCCAAATGGTGGTATTATTATTTTCCTGAACATGTAGCATTTATATCTAAAAGATGGGCTCAATTATTTGCAAACTCCAACAATCTTGACATTATTAACAGTTCCACATTCTATTATCACGATTTGCCAGTATTTAAACGTTTTAAATTGCTTGTCATGTCATTTATTTTTAGCCTAATAGACAGTTCACTACACAAGCGCATATTAGGTTTTATCAACAAAAACGATACTTCCTTAAGATTTCAAATCGGCAAAGGAGTGAGCAAAGATCATGTATTTATAGTATTCCAAAAAAAATAATTTGATGAAAGTTTCAATACTCACGATAAATTTAAACAATAAAAATGGATTGGCTAATACAATGCAAAGTGTATTTAATCAGAAGTTTACTGACTTTGAATATATTGTAATTGATGGCGGCTCTACCGATGGAAGTAAAGAGTTAATTGAAGAAAATGCCAAAAAAATTGACTACTGGGTAAGCGAAAAGGATAAAGGTCTTTATCATGCCATGAATAAAGCAATAAAAGCAGCTAAAGGCGAGTATTGTTTTTTCCTTAATAGTGGAGATTATTTTGTAAATGCAACCGTTTTGAATGACATTTTCAGCACAGATAGAAATGCCGATATCATATCGGGGAACGTATTGAAATTAAGAGAAAACGGGAAGTGGAACAGGGTAAAATCTCACGAAGTTATTTCATTACATAAGTTAATGATTGCCAGTTTACCACATCAAGCTTCATTTATCAAAAGATATTTGTTTGACCAAATAGGATTTTACAATGAAAAATTCAAAATAGTATCCGATTGGGAATTTTTCTTAAAAGCATTGATACTTAACGATTATAAATACCAACATTGCGAAATTGATGTGAGCTATTTTTTGTTAGATGGTATCAGTAGCCAAAAATCGAGCGGTGCACTAGCCAAAATGGAATCGGTAGAGTGTATAGAAACACATTTTGAAAAACTAAAGGATGATTTAATTGAGTATAGATACTTCTATAATAGCAACATAGGCAACATGTATATGCAATTAAGATCATACCCAAAGCTCTATAATACCGTTGAACGAATTTGTGAATTAACGTTCAGAACTAAGAAATGGCTATTTCGAAAATAAGCCCACAGACTTACACACATAAGAAATAATGTTTGACAAAATAAAAAAAACCAGCAAAAACACAGCAATATATGGCATTGGCAATATACTAAACAAATCGCTGGGATTACTTTTAATTCCTTTTGTTCAAAAATATATTCCTATAGCAGAATATGGGTGGCTAACATTAATAGAACTGAGTATCTTGGCTTTGTCCTCTACCATTGTTCTTGGAATAACAAATGGTCATGAGCGGTTTTTTTACACAGAAAAAGACAACGGAAGTTATGGAGTTTTTCTTTTTAGCAATTCGTTCTTTTTATTTTTTGTTTCAATTGTCGTACTTTCCATTGTTGCACTATTCAGCCAGCCATTATCCATGTTGGTATTTAAATCCTATGAATACCAATTTGCAATTATATTATCTCTAATAATTACGTTTTTTGAGATTAACAATATTATACCTTTTCAGATTTTACAATACGAAGAAAAGGCCACTCAATATATTGTTGCAAACTCTACCAGACTGTTAATCAGCCTCCTTGCAACTATAGTATTCGTTGCATATTTTAAACTTGGCATTCTTGGTGTACTTTATGGCCGATTGCTCGGGTCTGGCGGCTTTGCTATATATCAATTAGTTAGCACAATTCTACCTCGAATTACGTTGCAGTTTTCGTTCTTCAAAGTAAAGCAAACAATTCTATATGGTTTTCCAATGATTATTTCAAGCATTGGATATATTTTATTTTCTATGAGCGATAGGTTTATGTTAAGCCATTATTCAACTGCCGAACAAACAGGAAAATACGCCTTTGGTTTTAAAATTGCAAATCTAGTAATGATTATTGTTCAATCCATTGGAGTTGGTTACCTGCCATCTTTTTACCTCCAAGAAAAATCTGAAAATAATGCGCGTTATTACAGAAAAATGCTTACTTACTACACATTTTCAATGTCGTACTTAGTCCTTATTTTCCTATTTTTTTACAAACCGTTATTAAAGCCTATAATTTCAAATCAGGATTATTGGGAGGGATTAGAGATAGTACCAATTCTATCGCTCGGATTTCTGCTGATGGGAATGAATTATTTCGTTAACGCAGGTATAGTTTTAAAGAATAAAACGAGCTACCTGTTAATTCCGACATTTGTGGCAGCCACCATAAATATTATTTTAATCTATTTATTTATTCCTCTTTTTGGGTTTTGGGGACCGGCTATTTCCACCTTACTATCTCAAGTAATTTATGTAAGTATTCTTGCATCTATTTCCAAAAAATTTGTGGATATACGTTTTGAATGGGGCAAGGTTACTTTGTCGTTGCTATTGGCAGTTGGGTTCTTTTTTGTCGGATTTTATGTTGCTTACTATTCCGCACTGCTATCTTTACTCTCAAAATTTGTATTATTAACCATATATCCCTATGTTTTATATAAACTAAATTTCTTTGAGTTAATAGAATTAGAGAAATTGGCATTACTGAAAGTGAAAGTAAAAAAAATGATGCATTTCTAAGGTGCTAGCACTTTAGGCAACTTATTTTGTGATATTGTACACGGCATCAATTAATGTACCTATGGCATGTTGGTTGTAATTTGCTTTTGTTTTTTCAGCTATTTCTTGGTGGTTGTATTTGTTACTAATAGCATGTTCTATCCCTGCCGCCCAGTCGTCAACACTGTTGTGGCATAATACTCCATTCTTCGGATTAACCAATTCGGGCAAAGCCCCTACATTTGAACAAATTACTGGAGTACCTGTCATTAATGCCTCTGCCACTCCTACCCCAAAGGTTTCCACTGTACTTGCATGTACTAAAAAATCTGATTCATGTAAAATTCGTGCTATTTCTTTTTTATCCAAATAGCCTGTAAAGTTCGTTTCAAGATGCATTTTTGCACACAATTTTTTCAATAATTCCAGTTGATTACCGCCACCTATCATGGTCAGAATAATTTTTATATTCTTTTGTTTCTGAACCCTGGACAGTGCTTGAATAAATAATTCGGGCATTTTGTCGGGGATTTTCTTTACATTCCAAGAGGCTATGGCACACACCCTTATTAAGCCATCATTTTGTATTTTCGGATGTGCATAAAAAATGGCTGAATTTACTACATTTCCAATAACCTTAAATTGGCGATTTTCCAAATTGGGGAATATAGATTGTATGTTTTTTTGCAAAAAATTGGAAACTGGTAATATAAAAGCTGCATGTTGATATGCTTTTGTACCCCAGTATCCTAAAATTGGTTTCTGAATAAAACCTGCGATTCTGCTCCAATGTTCAGTAATAATGTATGGTTTATGAGTAAATTTGGAAAACCAATAACCAATAATTCCCGCTGGAAAAATTACATTTGAGTGAATTATGTCTGGGAGAAATGTTGGAGCTATTCGTTTAGTATAAATACCTTTGAGAATAATAAATTGGAGTGGTATAGAAAAATAAACGATATCACGAAACTTGGTTTCTATCTCTATCAAAACTGTTCTAACGCCAGCCTCATCAATAAAATCAGATACTGTTTTATGCCAAAGTTTAGCTGACCGCCTAACAGTTAAAGCCAACACGGTAGTATTATGACCCGAAGAGTGAATTGCGTGAGCATGCTCTTTGACAAAAATACCGGTATTTGGCTCTTTTACAGCAGGATACCAGGAGGAAAGAAATAAAATATTCATATCTAAAATTCAGTTCCGTTGTGAATGATTATCGTTAATACTCAAAAAAAAACAATGAAATTACGACTAGATTATTTCCCTTTTATGACATCAAATCCTTCGCCATAAACTCCGATTGCTGATGATTGGGAGATAAAAGCATTAGGGTCAATTTCTTTTACAATTCGGAAAATTTTTATTGATTCGTTTTTGCGAGCAATTACCGTAATTACTTTCACGGGCTCTTTTGAATACCAACCCATGCCATCCAATATGGTAACACCTCGATTTACTTCTGTATTTATTTGTGTTGCAATGAGTTCGTACTCTTTTGAGAAAATAAAAAATTGGACTGATTGCCTAACACCATTTATAACCATATCCACAGCTACAGTGGTTATAGCCATGGTAGTGAGTCCATATACAATTTTTTCAATGCTCCCAAAATCGAAAAAGTAAGTAGAACAAATTATCAACACATCGCAATATAGTAGCACACGACCAAGGGTAACATTGCGATATTTATTAACTACTTTGGCAATAATATCGGTTCCGCCCGAGCTGCCGTTTGAAAGAAACACGATGCCAATACCAGTTCCAGAAAGCAGGCCACCAATGACACAGGCCATAAAATTGTCTTCTACACCCACAAAAGTACCAACTACAGACTGTGGTAATATAGCAAAAAACAAGGTTAGAACCCCTACCCCATAAATGGTTCTTAAACTAAATGCCCAACCAACACTTCGCACAGCAATGGCTAGTAACACAAAGTTTATGGCAAAGAAAGTGGCTGAAATAGGGATATTAGTGGCGTAATAAAGAATAGCTCCAATACCCGTTACGCCACCGCCTGTAATTTGATGTGGTAATAGAAACGCCTTCCACGCAGCACTATAAAGCAACAACCCGACAGCAATAAAGAAATACTCCCTTATCGAAATCCATGTCCGTTTGCTTTTTGCGCGCAAAGTGCCACCAGCCCCAAATGAGTGATTTGCCGCTTTTCCGAAAGTGGGATTATTTTTAATATTTGTGTTTTTCTGTTCCATGCAAAAAGGGCCTTTCAACCAATAATTCTTTTTCACCACAATTTATCCCGCCAAAGCGAGAGGAGTTAAGGGCTCTTTTTATTGCTAGAATACCACATTAACAATTTTACCTTGCACCACAATCACTTTTTTAGGAGTTTTTCCTTCTAAGTGCTTCTCAGTTTGTTCATTGGTCATTGCCATTTTCTCCACTTCATCTTTGCTCATATCGGCAGGCAATTCAAGAGTGAAACGGACTTTTCCATTGAATGAAATGGGATATTTAACAGCAGTTTCCTTCAAGTAATCTTCATTACAAATGGGAAATGTAGCATCACAAACGGTTTCTGAATTGCCAAGCGCTTGGTATAATTCTTCTGCAATATGAGGTGCAAAGGGAGCCAATAAAATAACCAAAGGTTCTAAAATTTCCTTCTTGTTGCATTTGATCGTAAATAATTCATTTACACAAATCATAAATGCCGAAACTGAAGTGTTGAATGAAAAATTCTCAATATCAAAAGTGATTTTCTTGATTGTTTTGTGCAAAATTTTCAACTCATCGGCAGTTGGTACTTCATTATTTACAATGAAGTTTTCATCTTTGTAAAACAAGACCCACAGCTTTTTCAAAAAACGATGTACGCCATCAATACCGTTTGTATCCCAAGGTTTTGATTGCTCTAATGGGCCAAGGAACATTTCGTACAAGCGCAAGGTGTCCGCTCCATATTTTTCTACAATAATATCTGGATTCACTACGTTGTACATCGATTTGGACATTTTTTCTACCGCCCAACCACAATGATATTTTCCATCTTCCAATATAAATTCGGCAGTTTTATAGTCGGGCAACCAATTTTTGAAAGCTTCAATGTCAAGAATATCATTGCTCACAATATTCACATCCACATGAAGTTGAGTTGTTTCGTATTGATTTTTCAAATTCAATGACACAAAAGTATTGGTATCTTTTATACGATACACAAAATTGCTTCGACCTTGAATCATTCCTTGATTTACCAATTTCTTGAACGGTTCGTCTTCACAAACCAATCCTAAATCGCACAAAAATTTATTCCAAAACCGACTGTAAACCAAGTGTCCAGTGGCATGTTCGGTTCCTCCAATGTATAAATCCACATTTCTCCAATACTCGTTTGCATCTTTACCTACCAATGTTTTGTCATTAGTTGGGTCCATATAACGCAAATAATAGGCCGATGAACCTGCAAAACCAGGCATAGTGCAAAATTCAAGCGGATAACCTTCTTCTGTATGCCAGTTTTTGGCGCGCCCCAATGGTGGCTCTCCTTTTTCGGTTGGCAAAAATTTATCAACTTCAGGTAATTCTAATGGCAAACGACTTTCGTCAAGCATGTAAGGCATTTCATTTTTGTAATAAACTGGGAACGGCTCGCCCCAATATCTTTGACGACTGAAAATGGCATCTCGCAAACGGAAATTCACTTTTACTTTCCCAATTCCTTTTTCTACAATATACTCTTTTGCTTTCGCAATGGCTTCTTTCACTGTTAATCCGTTCAGAAATCCAGAATTCATCATGATGCCTTCTTTTGCATCCAAACTTTGTTCGCTCACATCACAACCTTCTATCAATGATATAATTGGGAGATTAAAATGTTTGGCAAAAGCATAATCGCGGCTATCATGTGCGGGAACAGCCATAATGGCGCCAGTTCCATATCCAGCTAA
>JFJP01001928.1_pt1 | contig 19659 bp, 11 predicted proteins | sample 431651 | NCBI WGS metagenome assembly JFJP01 (sample SAMN02602958, study PRJNA72255) | Microbial mat metagenome, whole genome shotgun sequencing project. | biome: fresh water; feature: sink hole; material: water; isolation source: purple microbial (photo- and chemosynthetic) mats found in...
TCGCACAACCGCCTGAAAACCCTGCCCCCTGAACTCGGCCAACTCACCACGCTGACGGTGCTCGATCTCTCCCACAACCCGCTGGAAGCCCTCCCGCCGGAGATCGGCCAACTCGCGAAGCTGACGGTGCTCAAAGCATCCAACACCCATCTAGCAGCGCTGCCGGCGGAACTCGGCCAACTCGCAAACCTATCCGAACTGGACCTGGCCGGCAATCCGCTGACCTCGCTTCCGGAAACCCTCAAGGATCTGGAAAACCTGCACCACTTGTTTCTCCACGACAATCCGGCGCTGCAACTCTCCCCGTTCATCCTCGGGCCCGACCCGCGAAAGCTCCCCGACGCCAAACCGGCCTCCGCGCAATCGATTCTCGACTTCTACTTCGGCAGGCAGTCGGGAACCACCCGCCCGCTTAACGAAGTGAAAATGATCCTGCTAGGAAACCGCGGCGCGGGCAAATCCACCATCGTGCAGGCCTTGCGCGACCTGCCTTACCGCGAAGGGGAAACCAGCACGCCGGGCGTCGCGTTGTGCGACTGGACACTGGAAGGCCCCGGCGAGGAACCGGTCACCGTCCATGTCTGGGACTTTTCCGGCCAGCCGGTCACCCACGCCCTGCATCCGTTTTTCTTCAGTCCGCGGAGCCTCTATCTGCTGGTCCTGACCGGCCGTGACCATCACGAACGCGACGACGCGGAATACTGGCTGCGCACGGTCGAAGCCCACGGGACGGATGCCCACGGACAAGGACCGGCGGTGATCGTGGCGATGAACCAATGGAACGTCCCCGGCTGCCGCCCGGAAGTGGACCGCATCGCGCTGCGGGAACGCTATCCCTTCATCCGCGGATTTGTGGAAATGGACTGCAAGGCGAAAAAAGGCGTCCCCACCCTGAAAACCGCGATTTTCCGGGAACTCGAGCGCATGCCCTGGGTGCGCGAACCGTTTCCCGAAGCTTGGGACAAGGTGCGCCGCGCCCTTGCCTCCGAAAAACACCTGACGGAATCCGCGTTCCGCGAGCTGTGTCTCGAACACGGCGTGAAGGACCAGGGGCAACAGGACTATCTATCCGAAACCCTGCACCATCTGGGAATCACGCTGCACGAGCCGGACGATTCGGCGCTCATGGAATCCGGGTGGCTGGTGAAACATCTCTATCCGCTTATCCACCGCGCGGAAAACCAGGCGGGCATCCTCAAACAGGCCGATGTGGACATGGCACTCCTAACGGAACGCAACGAGGCCGCGCGCGCCTTTTTGATGAAGGTTCTGGAGCGGCTCGGACTGGCCGTCGCCGGCAGCGGCGTCTGGCTGCTGCCCCACACGCAACCGGATCAGGCACCCGGAGGTCTGTTGGATTTCCGGGAAGACGCGGATGCCATCCGGCTGCGTTACACCTATCAGACCGCGCCGGAGGATTTGCTGGCGCGGCTCATCGTGCGGCGTTTCGATTTCATCGAGGAGTTGCGGGAACAAAAACTGCAGTGGCGTCACGGCGTGATCCTGTCCCGCAAGGGAGCCCGGGCGTTGATCCGGATGGAACCGCGGCAGCGCCAATTGACCATCACCGTCACCGGCCCCGCCAAGACCCGGCATCAACTCGCCGGCCTCTGCCAGGCCGAGTTGCATGAACTTCACGCCGGGTTGCCCGGATGCGAGCCCGTCGAGGAAACCTTGGGACAAGGCAATTGACGCGATGCCAGAGCCCGGCATGGGCGGCTCGCAGCTTGCCTTCCGGCAGGAGTTCGCCACATTTCCACCACCATGCCCCATCAGCAAAACCCATCACCCGGGAAACCGCCTAAAGAAGTCATCTTGGAGATCGGAGCTGAAGGTGGATCGCTCACCCTCATTCGGCCTCGTTCTTGCGAAACAGTGCGGCATCACCGATCCGGAAATCGACCACACCATCGCCAAACCCTGATCTAACGTCAGGGGGCAGGGGTGGATGGGTCTTGGCTGGTGACGGGTGATTTGCCACAACCGTTCCAATCGAGCGGTTGGTTTGCAGCATGAATTTGATAGACAGAGCGCTGCAGCAGCATCGTAGATAAGTCATGGATACACTCCTTTCCCGCCGCACGACTTTGAAACTGCTTGCCGGTGGCGCGGCAGCTGGCTGGATGCGTCCGCTTGGAGCCGGGCAGGACATCGCGGCGCAGGGCGGAGACCGCTGGGCCCGGCGCCACAACCGCGTGTGGTTGTCGGGGGATGTCTGGGCCAACCCGATGGAAGACTGGTGCCTGCGCGGTGACGGCGCCGAGTGCCTGCGTCCCGGGCCCGACCGCAGCGTGCACTCGCTGACCCACCAGATCACGGCCAACAAGCCGTTTGAAATGTCAGTCATGGTGAATCGCGTCGAAGCAGGCAAGCCAGACGGCGGTGCCGGTTTCCGCATCGGCCTCAAGAGCGAACTCAACGAATACCGCAGTAACTGCTTCGTGGTCGATGGCATCCGCGCGGGCTGGATGGGAGATCAACTGGTGCTGGGAAAGCGAGCCGTCGCCCTGACCGATACAAGCATCGGCGATCACGTGCGACTGGTGCTGAGAGGAGTGCCTGAGGGCGATCAATGCAGGCTCACCTTGACCGCCGTCGGCGACCATTCCGACGAGAGCCTCAACGTGCTCACCCATACGGTCGCTGCCGACGCCATCCTCGGCAATGTATCGCTCGCCCACAACCTATCGCCCGTGAAGGATAACAAGGGCCGCGGCAAACTGAACACCGGTGCCCGTTACCGTTTCCATCATTGGCAACTTTCCGGGGAAGGCTTCACGGTGAAGCCGGAACAAGCCTTCGGCCCTTTGCTGTGGGCGATGTATTCGCTCAGCGATTCACGCGGCAAGGATGGCTTCGTGATGAAACTCAGCGCCCTGACCGGACCCTTGGGCGAAGAGGACAAGCACGACGTCGAACTGCAAGTGCGGAAGGACGGCCAGTGGCATTCGTTAGGCAAGGCCGCGCTCGATCCCGACGCCTGGGTCGCCACCTTCCGCATCACCCATTGGGATGAGACGCGGACGGTGCCCTACAAGGTGATTTACCACGAGTCGCTCAAGGATGGCTCCGTCATCAGCCACGAATGGTCCGGCAGCATTCACGCCAATCCGGTCGGTCGGCCACTGCGCATGGCGGCGCTCACTTGCCAGAACGACTATGCTTTCCCTTACGCACCGGTTGCTAACAATCTGGTGAAACTGCAACCCGACCTTTTGTTCTTCTCCGGCGATCAGATTTACGAAAGTCATGGCGGCTTCGGCATCATCCGCGATCCGGCGGATCCGGCGATCCTCTGCTACCTGCGCAAATACTATCAGTTCGGCTGGGCTTTCCGCGAAGCGATGCGCCACGCTCCTACGCTGTGCCTGCCCGATGACCACGACGTTTTCCAAGGCAACCTGTGGGGCGATGGGGGTAAGAAGATGCAGGCCGCCAATCCGGGCTCCGGCAGTGGCTATCTCGAGCCGGCACGGATGGTGAACGCCGTGCACAAGACCACCGTCGCCCATCACCCTGACCCCTACGACCCGGCACCCGTCGAGCAGGGGATCACGACTTACTACGGCGACATGGTTTACGGTGGCGTCGGCTTTGCCATCATTGCCGACCGCCAGTGGAAAAGCGGGCCGGGCGGGCTCGATACCGGCGGTGGCCGGCAGGATCATGTCGAGGACAAGGACTTCGACACCTCAACTCTCGACAAGCCGGGGCTGGTGCTGCTCGGCGAGCGCCAGGAGAAATTCCTCGAAGTATGGGCAAAGGATTGGCGCGGTCACACCCTCAAGGCAGTGCTCAGTCAGACGGTGTTTGCCGGAATGGCCACCCACCACGGCAGCTACAACGGCTACCTCAAGGCGGATCTCGATTGCGGCGGCTGGCCGCAGTCCGGCCGTAACCGGGCGATCTCTGCCATGCGACCGTCGATGGCCCTGCACATCAACGGCGATCAGCACCTTGGCAGTCTGGTGCAGTATGGAGTCGATCGGCAGCGCGACAGCAACTGGGCATTCTGCACACCGCCCATCGCCGCCGGATATCCTCGTTGGTGGCGGCCGGATGAAGTCGGCATGCCCCATGCAAATCGGCCGGCCCACGGTCTGCCGCACACCGGTGAGTACCTCGATGGCCTCGGCAACAAGGTCTATGTCCGTGCGGTCGAAAACCCGCAAGTCGGCAAGAGCTCTAACCGTTACCAGCAGGCCCATGAGAAAGGCAGTGGCTTCGGCTTCATCACCTTCGACACGGGAAGAAAAACCTACTTCATCGAGTCCTACCGTTTTCTCATCGACGCCACCGACGGCAATTCATCTAACCAGTTCACGGGCTGGCCGGTAACCATCCACCAACGGGAAAACGGCGGCGAACCCCTGAAGGAGTAAGCGGCAACTCGACGGTTCCGCACAAGGTGCCGGTGGGCGCCTTGTGCGTTGCTCACAGGGAAAAGTGGAGATCCAGCAGGGTTGGGGGGGGTGCGGGACTCATTTATTTCAATCATCACTTGATCCCCGCCAACACCCACGGCGGCCTGCCACCCGGAAGGCGCCACTTCCGATCCCGGATGAACTCTTCCGTGCCGCCGCCATCAAGGTTCCCCCTCTGGCGCACTCAGTCCTGAGTGCGCAAAACCTACCTAAAAACGAGTCAGTAAGTCGCAGCAATTTTTCTTTCCGAACCTCGCTTGGATTTGAAAGTGGCGACTGTCCGCTCCCACCACGCCCCACCTGCGTCAGCCGCCGGGTGCCACGGAACGTGAATTGAAATCCAAATCCCTGTGAAGCAAGCCCGTGAAATTCAAACCATCCCTCCGCCTCCGGTCCGGCGACCAGCTCTTTCAACGGCCCTCACCCACAAGCAATTACTCCGGCGACGGCCTTTTCAGGCACAGACTACGTTAGCGGATCTACCAGCAGAATAGGGATTGTCGCGAGCGGCCAACCAACGAACTCGGGGTGGACAAATGTTCGCCCGCCTCAAAGTCACCCAAAGAAGTTATCATTACACACTCATCCTCATCCGGTGAGCGGTAAATGAGGGTTGCGTGACCACCGGGCATGCGGAGTATGGTCGTTACCAAGCATCCGATGAAATGGTTCAACAACTCGAGACGGTCGTGGTCCGGTCGCTGCGTGTCGCCCGCTCCGCGGTGCGGTGCGCTGGGCACGGCCGCCGGGCTCATGGCTTGCGTTGCAGGCACCGTTCTCTCCTCTCCGGCCCATGCCGGGGCAGTCGTCAATACCGGGGCGCGGTCGAGCTTTGAATTCCGCCCTATCAGCCACGGTGGGCGGGTCTTCAAGCCCCAACTCGAGCAGCCCGGCCCGGGAAACCAAGCACCGCCCGCCGGTGATGAAGTGCGGATCCACCGCTACAAGGCCATCAGCCTCGTCGAGAAGGGCGGGCCGTTAGACATCTCTTTCTGGCCGCCGGATGATGCGTCCCGTTTCGCCGTCCGCCTGCAATTCAAGCTCGAAGGCTACGACGCCGAGTGGCGCGACTTGCCACAGGGCTCCGTTCATCTGGTGCTCAAGTTCCTCGATGCCAACCGCGTCCCGGTCTCCCGCGAGGAATTCCGTGTTTCCGGCGCTTCAGTCGGCTGGGCCGGCTCCTTGGAGAAATCGACACTCGCCCAACGCGCCGCCCGGGCGATGGTGCCGCCGCGCGCCAAATGGGTGGATGTCTGGATCGATTCCGGCGGGCACGATGAAACCAGCTGCGTCTGGCTGGTCGATGACCTGCTGATTCGCCAGACCGGTGCCGGCGGTGACCCGCTTCTGGTGTTGGACGAGAATTTCGAGGATGGCCAGGGCCTTAAGCGGCCGCAGGGCGACCCCACCAAGTGGGTGAGGGACGGCGGTGCGCTGGACGACGCGCTGGTCTGGTCCGGCCCCCGGCGAAGGGCGGGCACGCGCTGCTCATCAGGGACTCGAACCCGCGCGACTACGCGGCGTGGCGGCTCAAGACGAGAAACCTGTTGCCGGTGCTGGCCGGGAGCACGCTGGATCTGAGCTGGCAGGAGGTGTTCTCGATCGGTGCGGGACGCAATGGCGAGGTTTCCTTCCGCGATTTGCCAAGCGGGCAGTACCAGTTCCGGGTGCGCGAGGTGGACTCGCTCGGCGTGCCCACCGGCGAGCAGGCGGTGCTGCCATTGATCATCGCCCCGCCGTTCCATGCGAATCTATGGTTCCGCATGGCGCTGCTGGTCAGCCTGCTGGCCATTGCCTTGGGCATGGAGCGCGTAGTCGCCCGCAGACGGATGCAGCGCAAGCTGGAGAGACTCAAGCATAACCAAGCCGTGCAGCAGGAACGCGCGCGCATCGCCAGGGACATCCACGACGATCTGGGCACCGTGCTCTCGCGCATCTCGATGGTTAGCGAGGCCGCCGCAAGCGAAGCCGAGCCCGGCTCATCCCAGAAGCGACGTCTCAATGAAATCTGTGAGACATCCCGCCAACTCACCCGCACCATGGAGGAAATCGTGTGGGCACAGGACCCCAGGCACGACTCGCTGGACCACATGGTCTCCTATATCTGTTCGTTCGCCTCGGATCTTCTGGGAGTCGCCCGCATCGCCTGTCGTCTCGACATCCTGATCGATCTGCCGGGCATGCCGCTCGAGGCGGAGCAGCGCCACGAATTGTTCCTCGTTTTCAAGGAGGCCCTCAACAACATCATCAAACATTCGGGAGCCACTGAAGTCCGGATTTCCCTGCGCATCGAACCGGACTCCATCCGGCTCGTCGTCGAGGACAACGACCGTGGCTTCGATGCCGCCGCGCTGCCTGATGACAGGGGCAACGGCCTGCCCAACATGAAAAACCGCTTGCAACGCCTCGGTGGCAGCGTCGAGATCCAATCAGAAACCGGTAAGGGCACCCGTGTGACGATCATCCAGCCCACTCAAGTGAAACCGAAAACCAACAACTGACATGAGCATCCGGGTATCCATCATCGAGGACGACGCCGCGCTGCGCACAGCCATCCGCGAGCGCATCGCCGGCGACCGCCGCTTCGACATCGTCAGCGATTACGCCAGCGCGGAGGCCGCCATCAAACAACTGCCGCAGGATCGACCGGACGTCGTACTCTCCGACATCAACCTGCCCGGCATGAGTGGCATCGACTGCGTGCGCAAGCTCAAGCCGCAGATGCCGGAAACCCAGTTCCTGATGCTCACCGTCTATGAAGACTCCGAGCGCATCTTCCAGGCGCTCACCGCAGGCGCCACCGGCTATCTTGTGAAGCGGGCCTCGCGTAGCGAACTGCTGGACGCCATCATCAAAGTCCATCGCGGCGAGTCACCGATGAGCAGCGGCATCGCCCGCAAGATCGTCGCCTCCTTCCAGCGCACCGAACCGGCCGAAACCGACAAGCTCCTAGGCAGCATGGACAACGCCTCCCGCCACACCACCGGCTCGGTTGGCGAGGTGCGCATCCATAACGCCGCCCTGTCGCCTGCGGAATTCAGCAGGGCCCGCATCGCCATGACGGATCAATGGGTGAGGCAGCCCACGCAGAATCTCGACGCCACCGTCGCGGGAAGTGTGATCGGCAATCCCGTGACGCAGTGGACGGACCAGTCCGGCAACGCCAACCACGCCTCGGCAGCCACCGGCAGTGTGTCCTATCCATCGACGAATCATTTTCCGACCGGACCGGCAGGATTGGAATTCGGACCTGCTGCGGAATCCCTCCAGTTGTTAGGCGCGGCGAACACGGCTGGCCTGCTGGATTTCAACGGCGCGGCCTCCACGCACACGGGATTCTCGATCCTCATGTCCGTTAGAGTGGACCAGCTCAACCCAAGCGGCGAACCCAACGACCTGATCGGCGTGACCTCAAACACCGCCACCGGCGGATTCGGCCTGCGCTTGAACTCCGTGGGACGGATCGTGACCTACATGGGCGGCAGCGTCATCCCGAGGCCGGAATCCGATAGGGAGGTGGCTGCGGGAAACGCGGTGATCATCGCCTTGAATTATGATGCCGCCACCGGCGTGCTGACGATCTGGGATTCGCTCAACGAGACCGAGGTCACCGCCACCATCCCCAAGGGAAACTTCGCCGGAACCAACTTGCCTTTGAAATTGGGCAGTCTGGACAGCTCCATCCGATATCTCATCGGCTTCGTGGGCGAAGTTAAATTTTTCGCCGAAAATCTCACCGCGTCTGATTTCGCGGCACAGCGCGATGCGATGACTTTGAAATGGGTGGGGGTGAGTCCGCTGATGCCGGCCATGCCCGTCAAGCCGGTGTTCACCGTCGCCCAACTCCTCAACTGGAATCCCGCCACGGATGCCGATGCGCCGTTCAACGTGGCCACAGTGCCCTTGCAAAGCCGCATCAATGTGCCTGCCGGGCTCAAGGCCAATCCCAATTCGCGGATCGGCCAGGGCGGCGTGCAGGCCCTCGACACCTATGCTGGCGACAGACCGCAGGGCGGCTCCGGATCGGTCTATACCTTCACCTACTGGCAGTATCTGGAGGAGTCGGTTTACTGGGGCGGCATCAGCTCTATCAACATCGTGCCCCCGACCGGCGAGATGATCGACAACGCCCACCGCAACGGCGTGCCCATCCTCGGCACGGTCTTTTTCCCGCCGCTCGTTTACGGCGGGAATTATAGTTGGGTGCAGACCTTCCTAACCAAGGTCGGAAACACCTATCCGACCGCTGACAAATTGATCGAGATGGCCGAATACTATGGCTTCGACGGTTGGTTCATCAATCAGGAGACCGAAATTCCCGCACCCGTGCCGAGACACTCGCCCTTGATCCCTACAAGGTCCGGTCGGGCATCGAGGCGGAGGCCGAGGATTTCCGCAGCTCCACCGCCGCCCGGATCAAGATGGCGAAAATCTTCCCCGATGGTGCGAACCACATCACCTCGGTGGGAATCTACAAGCCGCTCAAATATGCCACCCAGATCCCCGATCAGGATCTGTTCTGGACCGGAGCCAGCGGCGACCCACGCGATACCTCGGCGACGGTGGGCACCGGCGCATGGAAAGGCGTCGCCCACAACATCGCGGAGCGCTCGGCCATCAACTCACTGCCATTTGCCACGAACTTCTCCATCGGCAGGGGTAGCAACTTCTATCACAACGGCGTCATCGTGAAACCCGGCGCATGGTGGAACCGCGCCCTGCAGGCGATTCTGCCGACGTGGCGCTGGATCGTCACGAGCACCGGCACCAAGCTCACGCCCGAACTCTGGAGCGGCGACAGCTACCGCGGCGGCGGATGCCTGCGGGTTTCCGGCAAGCTGGATGCTACGAACACCCTGCGTCTCTATCTCACGGATCTGCCGGTGAATGCCTACACCCGCTTGAAGATCACCTTCAAGCGCGAAGGCCTCTCCGGTGTGGACTCGCTGATGCAAGCGGGAGTCGGTCCGTTAGGCGCGCCCTTCACCTTTTATCCGGTCGGCGCGTGTGCCATCGATGGATGGAATCAAACCACGATCAACCTCGGCGCCCATGCCGGAACCACCATTTCCGCGCTGGCACTCAGGTTTACCTCCGCCACCACGGTGGATCCCTACGAAATCCGCATTGGCGAAATCGTGGTGTATGATGCAACGGCACCCGCACCGGAGCCACCTACGAACATCCAGGCCTTGGACGTGGTCGGCTGGAACGGTGTGGTTAGCGGACGCGTGAAGTGGGACCATGCGGTCGGCGAACATGATACTTACCATGTGTATGTCCGCCTCACCGATGGATCGCTGGTGTTTGTCGGCAGCACACCGAGCAACTATTTCTACTTTGAGGACATTCCCATTTTGGGGGATTACGGCTCCGTCGTGGTCCGGACGATCGGGCCGGATGCCACGGAGTCCCGGCTCTCGGACACCGGAAACTACGCCTCCTGGGCCATCAGCCAGGGCATTCCCGGAGCACCCGCCAACGGTGATTTTGAAAACGATGGCATCACCAATCTGATGGAATACGCTCTCGGCCTGAACCCGAAAACCGCCAACCCGTCCGCAGGTGTTCTTTCCGGCAATATGATCACCTTCACCAAAGGCGCCGACGCCATCGCCAATGGCGACATCTCGTGGGTCATCGAAAGTTCCCAAACCCTCGCCCCGAACTCATGGCTCCCGCAAGTCTCCCAGACCCCCGGCAATCCGGCCGCCAACATCAGCCATACCTTCCTGCCGGGATCCTTGACGAAAGACTTCTTCCGTCTCCGGGTCACCAGCGCGCCTTGATGCAAAAGCTTCTCCACCTGCGATTCCAGATTCAAAAACCCATGTCCGCCACCCCATTGCCGAAGATGCCACGTTCCCTGAGCCACCTGCTCGCACCGTTGTTAGTAATCATTGCCGGTCCCTTGCAGGCCTCGATCCCCATCAATCAGCTCTCGTTTTCCTACAGTCAGAACTTCGACACGCCTGACTTCGCGACTGAAGTCGCCACGGCCGGCACCGGGGCTCCGATCACATGGTCGTGGTCCAACCATTCGACCTACTCCGGTTGGACCCGCCAGATGGTGATCAATAGCGTAAACACCACTAACAAGGACTACATCGGCGAGTTCACGAGCAATACCATCCGTTTCGGCAACATGGGCAACGGGGGCACTTTCAACACCGTCTCCAGCCCGACCACCGACCGGGCCCTCGGCCTGCTGATGGAGGGGATCGTGGGAGCTGGCAATGCCGCGTCCCTCGGCGTGGTCTTCCAGGTCGGTGCCGGCCTGCAGGTGACCGGGGCGACCGTCGGTTTCAATGGCGAGCAGTGGTTCCGGGCCGCTGCCACCGCCAATGATCGGCTGGATTTCCAATACAAGATCCTCAGTAGCTACGACCCCGCGACGTTCCGGATCCACACCGAGTCCGGCTGGACGGATGTCGATTCCCTCGATTTTCCGGTGCTGAAAACGGGAAGCAATCAGAAGCTCGATGGCAATGCCGCGACGAACCGCAGCGCGCTTTCGAGCGCCATCTCGCTCAATGCCACCGCCGGTCAGTTCATCGCCTTCCACTGGACCAATACCTCGGACAGCACCGCCACCCAGGCCGCCTTGGCGGTGGATGACCTGAGCCACCACCTATGCCAGTCTCCTGCAAGGCGCGGGCTGGGCGACCGGTTACTTCGGGAAATGGCACCACGGCGTGCAGGCGGCGCGCCCCGGCTTCACCCACCAGCGTTCGTTCCGCGGCCAAGGGAGCTACTATGACACCCCTTTCTACGATGAGAACGGCGTCGCCACCATATCCAGCAAATGGGTGGACGAGCAAATCCACCGACTACTTGCTCGACTTCATCAATGCCAAGCACTCGGCCGGCGAGCCGTTTCTCGCCTTCCTTGGATTCAAAACTCCTCACAGTTCACGGCAGGATGCCAACGGTAATTCCAACGCGCCGACCGGCTTCAACACGCTCTTCGCGGATACCGATCCCGCGCCCGTGCCCAACCTGCTCAGCCAGGGTGCCTCGCCGCCACCTTGGAATCCGGACGCGAGCACGACGGGGCTTGGCAACGACCCCCGCAATTCCATGCGTCTCATCTCCGCTGCCGATGCCCAGATCGGCCGCATCCTCGACCGGCTAACCGCACTTGGAATCGACGACAACACGGTGGTGGTCTTCCTGAGCGACAACGGCTATTTCCTCGGGGAGCACGGTCTCGGCGACAAGCGCTCGGCCTACGAGGAAAGCCTGCGCATCCCGTTCATGATCCGCTACCCGGCGCTGCAAGCGGGCGGTGTCGGACGCATTGCGAATGAAATGGCCCTCAACGTGGATCTCGCCCCGACCATCCTCGACCTCGCGGGACTGCCGATTCCTGGGGAAATGCAAGGCCGCAGCCTCCGGCCGCTGATCGAGAACCAAACTCCGGCCGACTGGCGCGACTCGTTTTTTTTCAGCTATACCAACGACCCCGAGTTTGCAGGTTCCACCGCCGACTTGATCGGTGTCCGGCTCGAGGACGGGAGCAAACTCGTGCGCTACGGACTGAATTCCTCGTGGGACGAGTTTTACAAAACCTCGCCGACCGGCCCAGGCTCCGACCAGTATGAGATTTCCAACCTCGTCTCCGCTCCCTCCGAAGCGTCTGCCGTTGCTTCCCTGCAAACACGACTCGAGCAGGCCACCCGGGACCTCGGCTTCCTCCGGCAGATCGACCTGCATGGTGGCGACCCCATGACGATGGAAGTCCAGACCGGTGCCACCTATCCGTTCGTGCTCAAGACATCCACCGATCTCAGCAACTGGACCACGGCCAGCACCTTCGAAGGTTCGGGGGGAACACTGGCGATCGATCTGGTTGCGGGAACACCCGCCTCTTGGGACGTCACCGTGGATGGAGATGCGGCCGATCACGTTTTGGTCGGAGGTAGTCCGGTCACCGCCAGCAACGGGACCAGCATCCTCGGCAGCGGTGCCAACGTCGGAGTGGGGCGGAACGTCGTGCTCGTTTTCCCCCTCCCACCACTGCCTGGCGGCCAAAAACTGAAAATTGCCCAACTGGAAATTGTGGCCAAACGCAACTTCGCCAAGTGGTGGGAGGCCGACCTTTGGGCTTTGGGCATCAAGGGCAACACTTCACCCATCCTCGAATACCATGGCACACCAAACGATCCGGCACCTGCGGGGTTGTGGAAACTCCAGGACGCGATTTTCGACGTCAGCCTGCCGAATGTCGCGACAGCCGTCCGCAGCAGCCTCGCCTCCGGCCTCTCGGCCTATCTCCGCTCGTTCTATCAGTCGAATCCCGGCTACGCGGGAGGCCAGTATCTTTTCCTGCGCATCAACCCGGAGAAACTCGACATGTCCAACGAGGGCGACGAACGCTACGACGTGTTCGCCGCAGGGAACTCAAACGGCGAGGCGGGGCCCAAGCTGCACCTGTCGTTCCAGTCCCAGACTTCCGAGCCCAAGCGCTTCTGGCGCGTCGGATACGGGCTTGAGTGAGATGCTCTGGAATCACGAGGGTGCCAAATTTGGTGGCGAGACCGGGAGCCCCATCGCCTGATAGAGGCGGCATCCGGGCACGAGTCCCATTTTTTGCAGGAATTTATTTTCTACAACTCGTTGAAAACGAACCCGTGGCAGGGGGCGGATTTGAACCGCCGACCAAAGGCTTATGAGTCCTCTGCTCTACCGCTGAGCTACACTGCCTGGGTTCTTCGGAGGCGACAACCTCGTCAAGAGGTGGATTGGGTAATGTCAGGAGGTTGAATTGTCCACCGGAATTTCGCTAAAATCTCACTCCCTTCGCGCCAGCGCCTGCCCGGTCGGAGAATTCTTGTTCTTCCGGATCAAGCCTGGCGGACCTTCTGTTACAACGAGTCCACCATGGATTCCTCCACCGGGCCCGAGCTCGATCACCCAGTCGGACGCGGCGATCACGTCCAGATGATGCTCCACCACCAGCACGCTGTGACCGGCGTCCCGCAGTCTTAAAAATGCGGCGAGCAGCTTCTCAACATCGCCGAAATGCAGCCCGGTCGTCGGCTCGTCGAAAAGATACAACGTGTGCGGTGCCTCGGGTTTTGCCAATTCCACCGCGAGCTTCAGCCGCTGCGCCTCACCGCCGGAAAGTGTGTTCGCCGGTTGCCCGAGTTGCAAGTAACCGAGTCCGAGGTCCTCCAGTGTTTCCAAAATCCGGTGAATTTTCGGAATCGGTCGGAAAAACGCCCGCGCCTCGCTCACGGAAAGCGCCAGCACCTCGGCGATGGATTTCCCCTTGTAAGTCACCTCCAGCGTCTCGCGATTGAACCGCCGACCATTGCATGCCGGACACGGCACCCAGGCGTCAGGCAGGAAATGCATCTCGATTTTCAGCCGCCCGTTCCCTTGGCACCGCTCGCAGCGCCCGCCTGCCGCGTTGAAACTGAACCGCCCTGGGCCGTAGCCGCGTTGTTTTGATAAATTCAGCTTCGTGAAAAGATCCCGCACCAGGTCGAAGGCCCCGGTGAACGTCGCCGGATTCGACCGCGGGCTGCGGCCGATCGGCGACTGGTCCGCCACCACGAATTTCCCGATCCGCTCCAGTCCCTCGATCCCGTCATGTTTCCCCGGAGCCTCGCCCGAGCCGTTGAAATGCCGGGCCAGAATCCGCCGCAAAATGTCATCCGCCAGCGTCGATTTCCCGCTGCCGCTCGGCCCGCACAAGCAAACCAGCCGCCCCAATGGAATCGCCACATCCAGATTCCTCAAATTATGCTCCCGCGCCCCACGGATCACCAACTCCCCGCTCTTCTCCTTCTTGAATCTGGATTCTTGCCTCTGGTTTCTATTCCGCAACCACTCCCCTGTCGGCGAATCAATTTCCCCCGGCACCCCCGCAGCCAGCAACTCGCCACCCGCCGCGCCCGCCCCCGGCCCGATGTCGATCAACCAATCCGCCGCCCGGATGATTTCCTCGTCATGCTCCACCACCACCACCGTATTGCCCAAATCCCGCAACCGCACCAGCGCCCCGATCAACCGCGCCGTGTCCGCCGCGTGCAGCCCGATGCTCGGCTCATCCAGCACGTAAATCACCCCGGAAAGCCCCGCGCCCAGCTGCGTCGCCAGCCGGATCCGTTGCGCCTCGCCGCCGGAAAGCGTCCCGCTCGTCCGTTGCAGCGTCAGGTAATCCAACCCCACCTCCACCAGGAACGCCAACCGCGTCCGCACATCATTTGCAAGCCGCCTGCAAACCTCCGCCTTCCCCGCCTCAAACTCAATCCCTTCCATCCACCGCATCGCATCCGCCACTCCCAACTCACAAAAATCCTGAATCCCCAACCACTCGCCCCCATCTTCCTCCGCGTCCCTCTCTGCGACCTCCGCGCTCTCCGCGTTTCGCTTCCTCCCTCCCTCAATTTTCACCGCCAGCCACTCCGGCTTCAACCGCTTCCCCCCGCAAACCCCGCAAGCCCGGTGCGCCATGAACTTCGCCAGCTTCCGCCGTGTGATCTCCGACTTCGCCTCGCGATACCGCTTCAGGGTCTTCTCCGCATCCTCGCCCTCCCCTAGCAGCGCCGGATCGCAGAACATCTCCGTCCCCAGCCCTTCGCACGCCTCACACGCCCCGAGATACGAGTTGAAGGAAAAATGCTTCGGCGAAAGCTCCTCCACCACGAACCCCGTCCGCGGATTCCGATAACTCGTCTGAAACGCCAGATCCCGCCAGACATCCGCGCCCGGCTCCTGCACCGCCGCCCGCGCCTCCGCCCCGCACAGCCGCAGCGCCGTTTCCACCGAATCCGCCAGCCGCGATTCCACCCCTGGCCGGATCACGAACCGGTCCACCACGATCTCCACCGCCGCCGGAAACTCCGGCCATTTCGCCGCCGCCTCCTCGATTTCGAAAACCTCCCCGTCCACCCGCACCCGGATGTAACCCTGCCGCTGCAAATCCCCTAACAACCGCGCCGGTTCCCCCAGCTCCTCCGCCGGCAGCGGTGCCAGCAAAACCACCTTCGTCCCCTCCGCCATCGCCGCCAGCACGTTCACGATGTCCGCCGCGCTCATCCGCTCCAACCGCTCGCCCGTCTCCGGATCATGCGGAATCCCCGCCGCCGCCCACAGCACCCGCAGATAGTCGTAAATCTCCGTCGCCGTCGCCACCGTCGAGCGCGGGTTCAATCCCCCGCCCCGCTGCTCGATCGCGATCGCCGGGCTCAGCCCCTCGATGGAATCCACGTCCGGCTTCTCCAGCTGATCGAGAAACTGCCGCGCATACACCGACAGCGATTCCACATACCGCCGCTGCCCCTCGGCATACAGCGTGTGGAATGCCAGCGACGATTTTCCCGATCCGCTCGGCCCCGTGATCACCACGAGTTTCCCCCGCGGGATGTCCACGTCGATGTTCTTCAAATTATGCTGCCGTGCCCCACGGATTCGGATCGCGTCCACGCACCCACAACAATCCGCCGGGGAAAAACTTCCAAGCCTCAACTCATCCGGCCCGCCGGAGCGGCAAATCGCCCGGCCAACTCGAAAATGACAACATTTCCGCAAACCCTGGGTTTAGATTTTCGCCATGCGCGACAATACCTGATGAAAGCCCGTGCCAGATCCCACACCAGACCCCCATCCAGCCTTCACCCGTTTGTTCGTGGCGCACCAGGCGGCATTCCGCTTCTACCTGTGACGACCACAGGCGGTTTCCTGTCACCAGCCATCTCGCATCTCCATCGACCGAAGCCATGATCTTGCGCCTCCTCATCGGGTCCCTGATCCTCGGATTCACCGCCCACGCTGCGGAAACCAGCGTCCCGCAACACCCTAACATCATCCTGCTGCTTTCGGATGACCAGGACTGGAACGGGCTCTCCATTCCCATGCATCCGGACATGCCGGGCTCGCGCAGCGACTACTACGAAACACCGCGCCTCGCGAAGTTTGCCGCCGAAAGCATGCGCTTCAGCAATGGCTATGCGCCCGCCCCCGTTTGCTCGCCCACCCGCATCAGCCTGCAGACCGGCATGACCCCGGCCCGCCTCGGCTGGACCAAGGCCGCACCGCCGGAAGCTAACCACAAGCTGACAGAAGGTGATTCGCGCAAGGCCATCCGCGACGAGGAAACCACCTTCGCCGAGCTCCTCCAGCGCGCCGGATACGCCACCGCCCATTTCGGAAAATGGCATCTATCCGGCGGCGGACCGGAGCGCCACGGCTTCGATGTCAGCGACGGCGACACTGGAAACCGCGATGCCGATCCGCACACCGACCCTAACCCCGTGGACATCTTCGGCATGACCGACCGCGCCAAGGACTTCATCGCGAATAACACCAAAGCCGGCAAACCCTTCTACCTCCAGATGTCCTATCACGCGCTCCATGTGCCGGAGAATGCCATGAAATCCAGCCTCGCCCACTTCCAGGCGAAGCCCGCCGGTCAACTGCACCGCGATCCCGCCCGCGCCGCCATCACCCTCGATCTTGACACCGGCGTAGGCCGGCTGCTCGATGCCATCACGGCACTCGGATTGGAAAAATCCACCTATGTCATCTACATGGCGGACAACGGCGGCGGGGGTGGAGGCAAAGGCGGTAATCACAGGACGAGCTCTCTGCGCGGTGGCAAAGGCGACTTGGGCGAAGGCGGCATCCGCGTGCCCTTCATCGTCCGCGGTCCCGGCATCAATCCTAACTCCTGGTGCCACCAACCGGTCGTCGGCTATGACTGGTTTCCCACCTTCTGCCGCTGGGCCGGAGTGAAGGAACCCCTGCCGGGAAAATCCGATGGCGGCGATCTGACACCGCTGTTGCTAGGCGCGGACCAACCCGTCAAACGCCGCGACGCTGGCCTGCTTTTCCATTTCCCCCTCTATCAGGGCGACACCCCGCAGTCCGCCCTCCGCGATGGCGACCTCAAGCTGGTTCTCCACTACGAGGACAACACCCGGCAGCTCTTCGATCTATCCAAAGATCCGTACGAACAGAATGATCTGTCAAAAACCCGCAACGAGGACGCCGACCGCCTCGAAGCCCGACTCCGCGCCCGGCTCACCGAAGCCGCCGCCAAGATGCCGAAAGCCAATCCCGCGTTCGATCCGGCCAAAGCAACGGCCCCTCGTAAAGCGGGCAAAGGTGGCAAAGGTCGTAAGAAAAACATCGGAACCCCCGAACCATGAAGACCCTGATCTTTTGCTTCGTCACCGCCCTCGCCCACGCCGCGGCGGCAACGAAACCCAACTTCATCCTCATCCTCGCCGATGACCCATCCGCCGCCCCGCAACGCGGCCGCGACGAGCGTGGCAAATCCTCAACAAAATCCAACTCATGAAAATCCTCACTCCTGTTGCCATCACGCTGTTCGGCTGTTTTCAGCTGCACGCTCACGACCTGTCAGATCCGGACGGCCAGCATCCGCATGCCCACGACAAGCCGGCGCAGCCAACACCGGTTAGTGCTCCAGCGCCGAAATCCGCACCGCCGCAGGCCGCGCCATTCGCGATGTTCGCCCCGGCCGTGAAAACGCGCTGGGATGAGAAATTCCTCTTCATCGAAAGCAACGGCCTGCCCGCGCACAACATGATGGTGGGCATCACCGCGTGGCAGCAACAGGTGCCACTGCCACAGAACTACACCGGCGCGAATGCCTGGCAGCTGCCACTCGTCCCCGTGCCGGCGCGCGAACCCGCCACCATCCGCGACCGCTTCCTGCGCGGAGCCATCGCCATCGCCGCAAACGGCATCCCGATCTTCAACCCGCAGAACAACCGCGGTGAAATCTCCCTCGACATCGGCGAGCTCGACCAATGGGGCGGCCACTGCGGACGGGCCGACGACTACCACTACCACGCCGCACCACTGCATCTGGGCAAAGTGCTCGGTCCGAAACTACCCATCGCCTATGCGCTCGATGGCTACCCGGTTTACGGTCTAACCGAGCCCGACGGCAGCCAGCCGAAGGGCCTCGACACCCTCAACGGGCACACCACGCCGGCGCTTGGCTATCACTACCACGCATCGGAAAAATATCCCTTCGTGATCGGCGGCTTCCATGGCCAAGTCACCGAACGCGAGGGCCAGGTCGATCCGCAGCCGCGGGCGACACCGGTGAGGGAATCGCTGCAAGCATTGAAAGGCGCCAGGATCACCGGTTTCGAAAAACAGGGGACTGCCGGCTACAATCTCACCTACACCGTTGGTGGCGAAACCGGAGCCGTCGCCTACTCCATTCTCCCCAACGAAAACTATCAGTTTGATTTCACACAGGGGAAGAAGAGCAAGACCACGGAAACTTATACCCCGGGCGGGAAGCGCCCGCCACGAGACGGCGCAAACACCCGGCCCAAGGTTCGCGAGGAACCCGCGGCCGGCGATCAGCCACGCAGCAGCAACGGCACCTTCCTGCTCACCAGTCCCGTCGTGGAAGACAAGGCTGAACTGCCAAAGAAATTCACGGGCGATGGCGCCGGCATCTCTCCGCCGCTGGCATGGAAGGGTGCTCCCGCAGGGACACGTGGCTACGCCTTGATCATGGACCACATGGATCCCAAGGGTGAGATGAAGTGGAGATGGGAAGACCGCCAATTGGATCAACCCCGCCACCTGCCCGTGAAACCCTGCCATGCCCATTACCGTCGAAATTCCGCATTGCGGGCCAGCCGAACGGTATGAAATTCATGTCATGAAAAAACTGGCCTTTGTTTCGTCACTTTATGCGGCTGCGGTTCTCCATGCGTCTGCCCAGCACCCGGCAAACCCGTCCGTAAAGCCCGTCGCCCCGGCAGCCACCGGGCCGGTCTATCTCAGCGAATCCGCCCTGCCGAAGGGCTGGCCCGCTCCCGGTCCGTTCTATCAAGTGACGCGGAAGGAATACCCCGCCTACCGCGCGGCGTTCACCGCCAGCTCCAGCCCGAACGGCGGCTTCTGGACGCTTTTCAAACACATCAGGCGCAATGGCATTCCCATGACCTCGCCGGTGGAAATGACCCTGAAGGACGAGTCGGGCAGCGGAATGAATATGCAGCAAATGGGCTTCCTCTATCAATCCCCGGAAGTCGGCAAAACCGGTGCGGATGGCGAAACCGTCAGCGTCCGCGATGTGCCGGCGGTGAGCGTGCTCGGCTACACCTGGCAGGGACCGCGCGGCGAGGCGGAAGTCGCCACGGCCCGCGCGGCGATCGACGCGGTGCTGGCGGAGAAAAAACTCACCGCGACGGGCTACCGGTTGTTCGGGTATAACAGCCCGTCGGTGCCG
>JFJP01058864.1_pt1 | contig 19659 bp, 19 predicted proteins | sample 431651 | NCBI WGS metagenome assembly JFJP01 (sample SAMN02602958, study PRJNA72255) | Microbial mat metagenome, whole genome shotgun sequencing project. | biome: fresh water; feature: sink hole; material: water; isolation source: purple microbial (photo- and chemosynthetic) mats found in...
TGTCACCCAATGGGTTCATCGCGGAGCGATGGGAATTGCATGAAAATCAGCGGGTTGGCAATCAAACACCAATCCCATTTTCCTTTTTAGGGTAAATCAATAGCGACCGTAGCGGTTAGGTAGTTTTATAGATTGTATCTGATGGAACGGGATGAGCACCATCTGCCCCTGCACATCAATCTTCATCATCGGCGATATCTGCGCGGTGTCGCAATAATCTATCCGGCAAACATAGTCTATGTTCGCATTGGTCGTTATTTTAACTTCCTGCTTGTGAAGTATAAGTTCGTGCAAAGCCCACTCGGAAGATTTGACATCCAACCCCTCATTGAGAGCGCGAAACTTCCGCCCCAGCTCACGCATCAGGCACATCACCATCTCGCAACATGCGTCTGGGTCTTCCTTTTTCAATTTCACAAATGATTCTTGCGTGAGGACTGCCAGCTTCACTTTTTCGTCCACGGCCACAGCCGAGGCTGAAGGAGGCTGCATATCCATGAACGAGACTTCGCCAAAAATATCTCCCACATCCAATACGCAAAGTATCTGCATCACCCCTCTTATTGCGCGGTATATTTCCACCCTGCCTTCAATGATAAAGTAAAAGGCGTCGCTGGGATTGGACGGGTCGAGGATGTGTTCATTGGCTGCAAATGTTTTAACATCCATGAACCCAGACAATTTTTCTGTGACAGCCTCAGGGCAATCTTTGAACGCTTGGCTCCGTAGTAAATCACCTGCTCTGACCATATATTTAAAACTCCGTTTTTATTTCCTGTTCAGTCACGAGACTGTTTCAGCAATTCAATCTCTTTTTCCATCTCTCGTATTTTCTTGATCAAATCTGGCAGCCTTTTGACTGCCGCCTCGGTCTTGTGTTCTTCCTGTATCGGCCTTGCATGATGTCCAGCCACCATCGTGCGAGGCGGAACATCCTTTGAAACCCCAGCCTGCGCGGTGATGATCGCGTGATCACCGATATGGATGTGCCCCACAAGCCCGCCTTGGCCGCCAATGATGACCCGCTGACCCAAACGCGTGCTCCCTGACACGCCCGACTGCGCGGCCAGTAAGCTGTTCTTGCCAACTACCACATTGTGGGCAATTTGAACGAGGTTATCTATTTTGACGCCCTCCTGAATCCATGTCTGTCCGAATCGAGCGCGATCCACGGTGGTATTCGCCCCGATCTCCACATTGTCGTCAATCTTGACTATGCCAGTCTGCGGTATTTTTTCAGCCGTTTCGGATGTAATGTCAAAACCGAAACCGTCGGCACCTATGACCGCCCCGGCATGGATGACCACGCGCCGCCCGATTTGGGTGCGCTCCCGTATAGTCACATTCGGGTAAATGTGGCACCCTTCGCCCATGCGCACGAAATGGCCGACATACGAATTAGCACCAATGATGCATCCTGCGCCAATCTCCGCCCCTGCTTCGATCACCGCCCCTGGCTGCACCGAACAACCGTCTCCTAGCCTCGCTTCAGGTGAAACGGTAGCCGCAGCATGTATGCCTTGAGGAAAAACGATTGGTTCAGGGGCAAAAAATGCGCAGATTTTAGCGAAAGCTTTCGAAGGGTTTTCCACCCTTAGCAACACGGCCTGCCCATTGCGGCACACCGCATCACGCCCCAAAACGATAGCACCAGCATCAGATTTCTCGGCTGCACGCAAATAGCGCGGGTTAGCTAAAAAAGAGACTTGGTTTGGCATCGCGTCCTCAAGCCCAGCGGCTCCAATAATTTCACGAGCCGCATCACCGCATATTTCCGCCTGTATCTCGGCGGCTATCTCACCGACTGTCATGGCATTTTCCCTTTCGTCCAAAGTTTTTATTGTCCGGCACGCCCCTGATAAAAACAAATGCGGGCGACACCGCCCGCATTTGCCTATTCAAATTGTGTGGTGTTATTTTTTGACTGCGGGAGCCGCTGGCGCAGCAGGTTTGGCTCCTGCAGCCGGCTTATTGGCGTTAAGCGTCTTTATTATTTCTTGGCTGAAATCCAAGGCGTCCAGCGAATAAACAACTATCGGTGCCATCGCCACGGACTGGCCTGATTTGTCCAACACCAGCGTGTAGCCGTTCTTGGATGCAAAGGACTTAACTTCCTTGCCGATCTCTTCGACTATGCCGTTGCGCATGCGGAGCATCGTCTGGTTGATCTCCCCGCGACGGGTCTGGTCAAACTGCATGATTTCGCGCTCGCGGGTCTGGACTTCCTTCACTTTTTCCATGCCAGCTTTTTGTTTTTGCTTTTTGACATCTTCCGACAACGCAGGGTTATTGGCATCGTCACGGAGCTTGTTGACCTCGTCAACTAGCTTCTGGTAATCTTCCATCTTGAGCTGGCGCTCTTTGTTGTAGCCGGCTTCCGCCTCGCCGACCCTTGCCTTGGCTTCGGCTGTTTTGTAATATTTGTCGAAAATATCGTTCAAATCAACAATCCCGACTTTCACATCGGCGGCGAACAGTGGAAGCGCGGCCAACGACAACATGGTAACTAGCAGTGTTTTCTTCATAATATTTTTTTCCTTTGGTTAGAACTGGTATCCGACATTGAAATGGAACTGGCCGCCACGGTCGTTGTACTCGTCCGTAAGTATCGGGAAGCCGTAATCCAAGCGGAGCGGACCGATGGGCAGATTCAAGCGCAGACCGAAACCCGTTCCAAGATTGAAACTGTCGGGTGTGAAATCGTAAGCAGCACGGTTGACGAAACCACCATCCACAAAAAACGCACCACGGACGCGCTCAATGATCGGGAATGTCATTTCCGCATTGTTATAATTCATAGTGCCACCGCCGATAGGCGTCCCGTCAATATCCTTGGGACCAATATCGCGGAAACGGAAGCCGCGTATCGAGTTTGCGCCACCAGTGTAAAGGCGGTCGAAAATCGGGATGCGTTCATCGCTGCCATAAGATTCAACCACGCCCACCGATGTCTGGAGCGAGACGATCATGTCGTATGGCAATAGATAAAACTTCTGAGCCTCTAGGCCGAGCTTGTAAATTTCTATGTCTCCACCCAAACCGACAAGCTCCGTCGTCAAATCCACCTTGTGACCGCGCCGAGTCAAGAAGACGCTGTCGCGTGTGTCGTGTGTCAGCCCGAACTCCACCGCGCTCCTCATGCGTGTGCCTTGCTCATCCAAAATAAAGCGGTTCGTATTTTCAGCCACATTTTCGATGGAAACCATCTCAAACTTGTATATGGCGCGTGCGGCCAAGAACTGCGTGAGTGCCTTGCCCAGCTTGACATTGAAACCATAGCGGGTCTCATCATATAGCGAACTCAGGTAGCTGGCCGTCTTGTAGAAAATGTCGAACCCGAGTGACAACCTCTGGTTCAGGAACCACGGTTCCACGAACGCAATGGTGTAATCCTGCCTCTTGGCACCGTACTGGGCGCGGATGCGCATCTTCTGGCCTGCACCGCAAAGGCTTGGCCAATTGGCTATGTCGAAGTTGCTCTGGCTCATTTCTACGAAGCCGAGCACGCTATCTATGGAGCTGAACCCTGCGCCGAATGTGAATGCCCCCGTCCGCTTCTCTTCCACCGTCACCACCATGTTTTTGCGGCTGGGGATGTTGGTTTCCTGCGGGCTAACATCTACTTTAGAGAAGTAGTCCAAATTTTCTAGGCGCTTCTTGCTGGCATCTGCACGGATGGAATTATAGACATCCCCCGGCGTCAGAGCCAACTCGCGGCGCAGCACTTTATCCTTGGTCTTGTTGTTGCCTTGGATGACTATTCGCTCGACAAAACACTGCGACCCTTCGGCAATGCGATAATTCAAATCCATCCGCCCAGACTCAATGCTAGGTGAGCGAGCTGGCTGCACGCGGCTGTCTATGTAGCCCTGCTCGCCGTATAGGTCTTTGACCGCTTTGATTTCTTTTTCCAATCCTTGAGGCGAATAAACTTTGCCTTCAAGCATCCTCATGCGGGAACGGATTTTTTCTTCGGTATAGAGCTTTTGCCCATCGAATTTGACCGCCCCGACTTTGTACTGGATGCCTTCCGAAACGGTAATGACCACATCAACTTTTTTATCCTCTTCGACAGGGCGGAACTCCACGCCTTTGACTTCCATGTCAATGTAGCCCTCGCTCTGGTAAAAGCGTTTCAGGTTGTGCAAATCCTCTTGGAACTGCTCATCCTTCACTACGCCAGAACCCATCAGCCAAGAAAGCCAGTTGCGCGGCTTGGTCTTGAACCCCTCAATATCATCGGGCGTCTTGTCGAAAAGCTTCTTCTTGCCGCGCACGAGGCGTTTGGATGTAAAACGCTCGTTGCCGACAAACTGGATGGCGCGGATGAACCGCTTAACGCCTTCGTTAATATTGTAGGTAACAACGGCACGACCCGTTTCTTCTTTGATATCTATCTTGTAGGTGACTTGGGCATCTTTGAACCCCTTGGATTGATAGTGTTCGGTCAGTTTCTGCGCGTCTTCTGAAACGCGTTTTTCGTTCAAGGTTTCGCCGACTTTCGTCTTAACTTCGTTGAGGAGGCGCTTGTCTTTGATGGAAGACCAGCCTGACAAAACGACTTCTTTGATGATCGGCTTGGGCTGGACAATCACGACCACTTTCACGCCATCGGCCATAGGCTCATCATAAATGCGCAAGTTGACAAAAAGCCCTGTGGCGTAAAGGTTCCTGACATCCTCTTCCACGCCCGCTTTGGTGTAAGGCTGGCCAACGGAAGTTCTCATGTTTGAAAGGATCACGCTTTTGCTAACAGCTTTGGGTCCTGCGTACTCCACCTCAATCTCTTTGACTAGCGGCCCATAAGCCTGCGCATCACTCTGCGAGGGCGGCAATACAGTCTCTTTTTCCGCCTGAGAGATAGACGCTGGAGCCGCATCAGTTTTAGCCACTTCCGCACGGCAAAGTCCTGCCGTGGCAATAGCCATCACGAGCCCCATAAAAAGCCCTCTCAGACCACATTCCAATTTTTTTGTTCTCATAAATTTATCAGGTTCGACACGAAATACGCCGCTTCCATTACCAGATTGTTTACCGAGTTCAATATCTATTTTAACAAATGTTCGCCGACCAGTTTTTTCACGCATTTTATTCTTGGTCTGCACGACCGTGTCCAAAAGCCCTGTTTTCAAACCTTGTCAACTCTTTCAAAAAGGTCAATGTAATCCTGCCAGTAGGGCCGTTTCGATGCTTTTCAATATCTAGGAATGCGCATCCGTCCATACTCCCGTCATCATCTTCCTTGTCATCTTTTTTCCCAGGACTCATTTCTGGGCGGGATAAAAGCCCGACTATGTCCGCATCCTGTTCTATCGCCCCAGATTCCCTAAGATCAGAAAGCCGTGGTTTACCGCTATCGCGCTTGTCCGCCTCACGGTTGAGCTGGCAAAGCACTACCACTGGCACCTCAAGTTCCTTGGCTATCGCTTTTATGCCGCCAGAGATTTCGGCAACCTCAGACTGCCTGTTGTCATTGGGGCGGGAAACACCAGTTTTCATGAGCTGCAAGTAATCCACAATAATCAGGTCTATATTGTGGGCTTTTTTCAGGCGACGCGATTTCGTGCGGAACTGCGGCATCGTTATGCTTGGCGTCTCATCGAAAAACATCTTGGAGTGCATGATCTCGCTTGAAGCATTGGAAATCCTGTCAAACTCCGTGTCGTTTATAATACCGTCGCGAATTTTTTTCAATGAGACACGCGCCCTAGATGCTATCAGCCTCAGCATCAGTTGCTCAGCCGACATTTCCAAGCTGAAGAAAGCGACTGATTTGCCAACAGTCAACGCTGCGTTTTCCATAACATTCAGCGCAAATGATGTTTTTCCAACACCAGGGCGAGCCGCAAAAACAACCATGTCTGTCTTTTGCAAACCGCTAGTAAGCTGGTCAAAATCCACAAATCCTGTGGCGACACCTGTGATCTGCCCCTTCTCTTGGCACATCTTGTCAATCAGTGCTATCACTTTCACCGCCATATCTTTAGCGGTTTTTGTATCCTTTGACTGGACATCTTTGGTAATCCTAAAAAACTCCTTTTCCGCAGTGTCCAGCGAGTCCTGTGGATTCTCTGGCGAGTCGTTCACACTCTGGACTATGCGAGCACACGAGTGAATGACTTCCCTAAGCAGGTATTTCCCGCGAACGATCTCCGTGTAGCTGACGATGTTTTTCGGCGACGGCACTTCGGCCAGCAACTGAGCCAAGTACGGCGGCCCGCCCACCGCATCAAGCTGCTTCTGATCATCCAGCTTCTGCTGGATCAATAAAACATCCACTGGCTTGTTCTCGCTACACAAGTCCCTAACGGCGATAAAAATGGACATATTCCTCGGGTCGTAAAAAGAATCTTCTGTGAGGTTTTCCAAGGCGTGGTTAGCAGCATCTCTTGGATCCAAGATCATGGAGCCTAGCACGCCCCTCTCGGCCTCTAGGCTGTATGGCAACACCCATGCCGCCGGCACAAGACTCCGACTCTCCTTTTCTTTCTTTTTTCTCTTTTCTTCGCTCATGACATTTTTTTAGCCGCACATGCTCACACTACACCCCTGCCAAACATGGCTGCATCCATTGGATCATAGCAATACACATGCCATTTTTAGCATCTTGCATATCAAAACACCCTATCGCCCGATGTCGGGTTGAAAAAGAGTGCGTTTTTCATTTCGGCGACCCACTCGATTTTACGGTTCACATCCACCCTGTTTTGTGGGCGGCTGCGCACTACGCATGTTGTCCGAGCAACATCAAGATATAGGTATGTTTCGGAACCCATCGGCTCTATCACTTCCACTATGGCTTCAAAAACGGACTCTGTATCCGGGTCTTTCATGTACAGCTTGTCTTGGAAGTGTTCTGGACGCAGTCCCATGATGATCGGCTGCCCTTCGCGGGAGGCGAAAGCACGAGCCTTTTCATCAGGCAACCTCAGCGAGATTGGCGGCGTGGCAGACTGCTCTGTGCCGTCTTGAACAAAATATAGAAACCCCTTTTTGGCGGTTAGCACACCTTTGAAAAAGTTCATGGAAGGATGGCCGATAAAACCCGCCACGAACATGTTGTCCGGAGAGCTGTAGATAGACATCGGGTCGTCCACCTGCTGTATCCGCCCGTCGCGCATCACAATGAGCCTATCGCCCATCGTCATGGCCTCTAGCTGGTCGTGTGTGACATAGACCATTGTGGTGCGAAGGCGCGTGTGGAGCTTGGCAATTTCCGTGCGGAGCTGCACGCGCATTTTAGCGTCTAGGTTGGAGAGCGGCTCATCGAAAAGAAACGCCGATGGCTGGCGCACGATGGCACGCCCCACGGCCACGCGCTGCTGCTGGCCGCCAGAAAGCGATGATGGCTGACGATCCAGCATTTCGCTCGGCAATCCCAGCGCGGACATGGCTTCAGTTATTCTTTTTTTGATTTCACTTTCGGGCACATTTCGCAACGCCAGCCCGAAAGCCATGTTCTCGTAAACCGTCATATGCGGATAGAGAGCGTAATTCTGGAACACCATCGAAAGATTGCGGTCTTTCGGCGGCGTGCCGTTAGCGCATTTACCGTCTATCCAAACTTTACCTGCTGAAGGTTCTTCCAGTCCGGCGATTATGCGGAGCGTGGTGGATTTGCCGCAGCCAGAAGGGCCTACCAATACAACGAACTCGCCATCTGGTATCGTTAGACTAAAATCTTCAAGGGCGAGTTGCTCATCCCCGCGTTGCCCATTGTAAACCTTGCGTATATGTTCCAGCTTTATTTCAGCCATACTTTTTATTCTCAATCATGGCGTAGGCCGAGTGGTTGTGGATGCTCTCCATGTTTTCCGCTTCGACTCTGTACCACGAGATGTCCGGGTGCTGGTCGAGCTTCATGGCTATGTTCCGAACAAGGTCTTCGGCAAAAACTGGGTTGTCGTAAGCGTCTTCGGTCACCTTTTTTTCGTCTGGCCGTTTGAGTAGTGAATAGACTTGGCAGCTCGCAGATTTTTCCACGATGGCCGCCAAATCCTCTATCCAGACTGGTTTTTTCCCGAACCTGACGGAAAGCGTGACATAGCTCCTCTGGTTATGCGCCCCGCGATCGCTGATGGCCTTGCTGCAAGGACAAAGCGTAGTGACGGGCACCACCACGGAGCAGACGAAATCCCGGCCTTTTCCGATGGATGAAGCATCGAACCGTACGCGGTAATCCACTAGCCCTACGGCACCAGTCACAGGTGCTTTTTTTTCTATGAAATACGGAAAATCCATCTCGACATGCGAGGCGTTCGACTGGAGTTTAGTCCGCAGCTCCTCCAGTATTTTCCCGATGTTGTTCACATGTATTTCCCGCCCGTGCGCGTGGAGCACTTCCACGAAACGGCTCATGTGCGTCCCCTTGAATTGGTGCGGGAGATCAACGAACAAGTTGATGACGGCAATGGTGTCTTGAACATTCCGCGCCTTGTCTCGCACGCGCACGGGGTGGCGCAGACCGCGCACGCCGACTTTGTCTATTTTCAGGTTGCGCGTGTCGGGCTCGCTCTGTTTGTCTTTCAGGGCGACTTTAGAGAAGGAACTTTGCTTTGAGCCTGTCGCGCGTGGTGTTTTTTTTGCAGGGCGTGGCATACAGTGTCAGTTGGATGGCTTTTTGGGCGTGGCGGTTTTCTGTTTCAGCACCCGCTGTATTTCTGGCAGCGAACGGAAAGATTTGAGGCGGTCGTCTCCATCGAGCCTGCTGCGCATAGATGCGTCACCGTGCTCCAAAGCGAGAGCGAGCGCATTGGCCGCTTTTTTATTTTCTCCTACCAGCGAAAAGAGCGCGGCAGTCTCGTAGGCCAAAGCTGAGTTCGTGGTTTCCATAGAGAGCCATTTTTCCATGAGCTTTGCGAGAGCTTTGGACTGTCTGGATGATAGACATATCTGGCAAAGGTGTTCTATCTGTTTCACTGTCAAAGGCGGCTGGGCACTAGCGGAAGTCATCTCGTCCACTAGGGCGAGCAAATCCTTTTCCTTCCCTTGCGCTGCGTAAAGCATCAGCAGCCTCTTTTGCTCCTCTTGGCCGAGCTGTTTTCCTGACACTTTTTTATTTTCCAAATCCGACTGCGCTTCCGCCATGTCGCGCTGTTTCCTTATAAAATTGTCCATGTCGTCCACCTGGCGGTTGCTCGGGTCCATTTCCGCGAACGCCCGCACCACTTCGAGCGCTTCATCGTAGCGCTTCTCTTCGGTGAAAACCTGTGCCAGCCGGAAGGCCACTTCGGCATTGTCCGGCGCAAGCTGCAACGCTTGGCGGTAGGCGTGCTCGGCTTCGCTTTTCATGCCACGGAATGAGTAGATGTTCCCTATAGAGCAGCGAAGCTTAGAGAAGGCCATCTGCGCAGGGCGATCGCGTGCGTAGAGCGCGTCGGTGACGAGTTCCGCTGTGTAGCGATCCCAGAATGCGCGGTCGTGCGACACCGTTTCCGGCGACAGACTTTTGAGCGGTTCTGGATGGATTTTCAAAATCAGCCCCTCTGGCGTTGCATAGGGGTAATACCAAGGCATAGGAAAACTTTCTTCAATATAAAACGGGTGCTCGGCCTTGTTGTCTTCAAAGATTTTTTTCGAGACCATCCCGTTTATGGTGAAAACATTTTCCAACCCTTCGAATGATGCGTTGTCGCCGCGCTTTTTCTGTTCTTCGCGAAACTTTTGAAAAATTTTATCCATCTCTTCGTCAGTGGGCAGTTTGAGCGGCTTGGCTGGATAAGCCTTGTCCCTGCCAAGAAGTTGCCTTATGCGCCCCGTGGCCGCCGGGCGCGTGGTGTCATAATGGTCGCGAATATATTTTATGTATGTCCCATCCGCGAGAGCGTTTTGGGTGATCAGGTAAATATCCTTCCTGTTGAAAGAAGGGTCTCGCTTCCATTTTTCCGGCTGAGTCCCCTCGCAAAAAATCATGTAGGTCGGGATGAAACGACCAGGGTCTGTTCCACCAAAAACCACAGCGTCTGGCTCTAGGTGCTTGAGCATGTCCACCCCATATTTCCAGCCAAACCAGTGCCCGCGCTGCTCGCAGTCGCCGTAGTTCAGAGAGAGCGGAAAAAGGAAAAGGGCAACAGGCAGGCACGCCGCCATGCGCGGAAGCGCGGGCCAGAGTCGTTTCAGATAGATCATGGCAAAAGCCGCACCGTAGCCGACCCACAGCGCGAAAATACAGTGGCTTTGCAGGAAAAATGTCTTACCGACCCATTGCGATTGTCTATCAAAACCAGGGTTCATTATGAGCATCTGGAACAGGCTCATGCAAAAGAAGGCGGCCAGCGTGAACCAGAGCCAAGGTATGGCGTGCCCCCTGAAAAGCCGGGCAAACGGCAGCGAGCCGAGCGCAATCAATATCACTGGCAACGAGACATTATCTTTTAGGCTGACAAAATAGAGTTGCACCTGATCCTGCACTTGGAAAACGGCACGCAATGGGAGCGGGGCATCTTCGCTTTTGAACTCCAGTTCGTCCGCCGCCACACCAGCCACAGGGGCAATATATTTTTTAATCAGAGCCGCCAGATTATCTTTGTACTGGCCGCGGTTGACCGCGTGAAAAAAGCCAGCCCGCTCCCTAGCGTAGCCCCAGTTCATTGGCGGGTTAGTCTTGGACGCTAGAGGCATGTACGCATAGATGGAAAGACCAAGCCATGTGGCCGCGCATACGCCCACGATCATTTTTCCGTTCAAGCGCAGCCTGCTGGCCGCTGCGATACCTAGCACCAGCAGAACCGCAGCACCACCCACGCGCCAGCCCACGGCAAGCATGGCGGGGTCGTTGGAAAGGTGGCAGAACGCAATGAGCACCGAGGCCGACGCAAGCAAGACGGAACAAAGGAAATCCTTGAAAAGGCTTTTATCAACAAGCCAGACACCGAGGAAAAAAGCGGGAAAAATAAAAAATAGCGTGTGGTGGTTTGTCATGCCGAGGGCTAGGACGAAAGCAGTGCCTATGAGCCACCTGAACTCCTTCGGGTCGAATGCCCAGCGGTAAAAACAGAGGAGCGTGAGACTCAGAAAAAACGCGTTGAGCGTGTAAACTTCGGTGATGACCGCCTGGCTCCACATCACATCGCTGAACGCCAACACGAGGCTACCTGTCAATGCTCCAGCGAGAGCCAGCGTCCCGACCCACTCTTCACTTAATTCTTTGAGTGCGGGGAGCAGTATCCTCAGCGAGTTGTGGATCAGCATGGCGAACGCCCCAGTGGCCAGTGCCCCGAACACGGCTGAAACAAGGTTCACGCGCCACGCCACATTCCCCCACGGAATCAGATGCGAAAAGAGGAACGAGACAATCGTCCACATTGGGTAGCCAGGCGGGTGCGGCACCCCGCCATGCACAGCCGCCGTTATGAACTCCCCAGAATCCTCAAGTGTGACTGACGGTGCCAGCGTATAGAGGTAAACTAGAAAAGCCGACAGCGCGGCGATACACGCCACACCCCAGTCTCTCGGTAGAAAAGAGACGCCCGCTGTCCGTTCCAAAATCATTATTCAATGTGCAGTATGGCCGTTTCACATGCAAAATGCAATTTTTACATAGTGCCCATGCAAAAGACATTTTTTCGCATTGTATATTTATTCTAACTCATGCATCAGGCGCATGGGTGAGCCCCCACGCCAACAGAAATGTTTTGCGGCAAAAAAAACGGGCTGTTTTTGTAACAGCCCGTTTTTGCCTTTTAAAATGGTGTGCTATCAGGACTTGGAAGCCTCGTCCTTCGGTTTGGCTTCATCCACGGAAATTTCTGTATCCACAGGAAACTCTGTCCACTCAATCATGGCCATAGGAGCAGCATCAGATATGCGCTGTCCGACACGGATTATGCGTGTATAACCGCCCTTGCGCTCTTTAAAAAGAGGGCTGATCACTTTGAACAGACGGCTGACTGCACCACTGTTACTCAGCTCAGACATTGCCAGACGCCTTGAAGACAAGTCCGCTTTTTTGCCAAGCGTAACCATCTTCTCTGCTAACGGGCGCATGGCTTTCGCCTTGACCACCGTAGTTTTTAGGCGACCGTGCTCAATAAGGCTGACCACCAGATTTGCCAGCATCGCATCCCGATGCTGTGATTTCCTACCCAACTTTAATGTTTTAACGCGGTGTCTCATACTCAAATTTCAACCTTGGCGGCCCCTTCCTCCATTTTGGTCACATCTACTAAGCCCGATTCAAATTTCATACCCAAACCCAAGCCAAGCTCCTGCAATTTCTCTTTGATCTCGTTGAGCGATTTTTTTCCGAAGTTGCGGTACTTCAGCATTTCGGCCTCCGTCTTCATGGCGAGCTGTCCGACTGTTGTGATGTTTGCGTTGTTCAGGCAGTTCGCCGCACGCACAGAAAGCTCAATCTCGTTCACGCTCATGTTCAGCAGCTTCTTTAGCTTGCTGTCCACAGGGCTCTTCTCTTCTTTGGCTACTTCGAACTCAACGGGGTTCTCATCGTAGTTGACGAAAATGTCATAGTGGTGGTGCAGTATCGCAGATGTCTGCAAAAGCGCGTCCTGCGGCGTAAGACGCCCGTCCGTCCAAATTTCAAGGATCAGCTTGTCATAGTCAGTCCGCTGTCCAACGCGGGCGTTTTCGACTGCGTACTTAACTTTTCTGACAGGGGAGAAAAGCGAATCCACAGGGATTTCGCCAATGGTCTGCTCGGTTTTTTTATTTTCCACACATGTGGCGAAACCGCGCCCGACCTTTAACTCCATCTCCATCTCAAATTTCTGCTTTTTGTCGAGCGTGCAGATGACCAAATCGGGGTTAACGACTTCGATGCCCTGCTCGACACGAATCATGCCAGCCGTGACGGGGCCTTGGCTGTTTACAGAAAGCAATAGCACGCGTGGGTCACGCCTGTCATCGGTGCGTAGGAAGCGTAACTGTTTCAGATTTAGAATGATGTCCGTCACATCTTCAACAACGCCCGGTAGCGTTTGGAACTCGTGCAGAGCCCCTTCAATGCGAACAGATGTAATGGCAAGCCCCTCCAAAGAGGAAAGCAGTACGCGCCGCAAGCTATTTCCAATTGTGTGACCGTAACCCGTCTCAAACGGTTCGGCAATGAATTTTGCGTAGGTATCCGTCGCCGTGGATTCCTCCTTGGCGAGCCTTTTTGGCATCTCAAAACGTCCTAAACGAATCGGCATATTTTCTCCTTCTGAGCTGGGTTTCCCTGTAGGGCTGCAATGCCATTGCAAAACCTTTGGACCAACAGCTCCTTTTGTGTGTGCGCGTCTCTTTCTTCAACAGGCCGTCCACGCCGCGCACTTCGCGTGAGCCAGCCTTTCAAAAATTAGCGTGAATAAAGCTCAACGATAAGCTGCTCGTTGACGATCGGGTCAATGTCTTCCCTGTTGGGAGCACGGTTGACCACGCCCTTGAAGGCATCCTTATCAAGTGTCAGCCATGTGGGCACTGGAGCCGACTGCATGGCCTCCAAACCGCGTGCTGCCATCTGGCGTGCTTTCGGTGTGTCTGCAACAACAATCTCATCGCCCGTCTTCAAGATGCAGGAAGAGACCGTGACACGACGCCCACCCACTTTGATGTGCCCGTGGTTAACCATCTGGCGAGCCAAGCGACGGCTGTTGGCAAAACCCAATCGGAAAACCACATTATCAAGACGCATCTCAAGGAGGCGGAGAAGGATTTCGCCTGTCACGCCACGCTTTTTGCGAGCCATTTCAAAGAAGCGGCGGAACTGCCTTTCCAGCAACCCGTACATGTAGCGGAGCTTCTGTTTTTCGCCCAACGCAACGCCGTACTCAGAAACTTTTCTTTTTCCCTTTTCGCCATGTTGGCCTGGGGGGAAATTTCTACGATCCAATGCTTTGGATGGACCAAAAATGGGAACGCCAAAACGGCGGCTAATTTTCGAACGAGGACCTGTATATCTTGCCATGATTTTAATTCAGTTAAAATTTATCAGACGCGGCGCTGTTTGCGAGGGCGGCATCCGTTATGTGGGACTGGTGTTTCATCGGTAATCGAGGTTATTTCCAAGCCTATGGCTTGGAGTGAGCGTATCGCAGCTTCGCGACCCATTCCTGGGCCTTTTACCTTGACCTGCACTTCTTTCAGCCCGTGCCCCATGGCTTGGCGTGATGCGTCCTGAGAGACGACCTGTGCAACATAGGCGGTGGATTTTTTCGACCCACGAAACCCGCACTTTCCTGCGGATGACCAGCCGATCACATTGCCCTTCATATCGGTGATGGTAACAATTGTGTTATTAAATGTAGCGATGATGTGGACGATACCGCTGGCAACATTCTTGAAGCCTTTGGCACGAACAATCTTGGGTTTTTCAATAGCATTAGGATCCAAACTAAACTCGTCAACGGCGACCACTGGTGTGGCCTCTTTGGCTGGCGCCGCTGCAGCAGTTCCAGCAGCGGGTTTGGCGGTTTTCTTCTGTGTTTTCGGGGCGGCAGTTTTTGCCGCTGTTTTGGTTGGTTCAGCCATAAATTATACCTTCCCAGCTTTCGCGTCCTTGTTCCGTTGCACGCCCACCGTCTTGCGCGGACCTTTCCGCGTGCGGGCGTTTGTGCCAGTTCGCTGTCCGCGCACTGGCAAGCTCTTGCGGTGGCGCAGACCACGGTAGCAGTTGATCGCCTGTAGCCGTTTCAGGTTGGCCTGAAGTTCGCGACGGAGATCGCCTTCCACCACGATCTTGTTCGTAGTGATGCAGGCCATGATTTTATTGGTCTGCGCATCGGTCAAATCCTTCGCCCGTATGTTCGGATCAATGCCACACTGCTCCAAAATGCGCTTTGTTAATGTAGGCCCTACTCCGTATATATAGGGCAGCGCGGCCTCAATCCGCTTGTCCCCCGGCAATTCAACACCAAATATTCTCGGCATATTTTTTATCCCTGACGCTGTTTATGGCGAGGATTTTTGCATATCACACGCACCACTCCGCGGCGCTTTATGACCCTGCAATGCTCGCACAATCTTTTAACTGACGCTCTCACTCGCATATTTTTTCCCTCGTAAATACCCTCCGTTTTAAAAACGAAGGGCGGCTAACCTAGCAAACTTTTTTTTCGATGCAACTTCTTTTTTTTATTTTTTAAACAACTTCACCAACAATTCTCGCCTGCGATAGATCGAAGGGCGAAAGTTCCAGTTTCACTTTTGCCCCGACCCCCAAACACATGAGGCTCATCCTAGCCTCACTCGCCAAATGCGCCAGTGTGCGATGCCCATTCGGGAGCTGCACCCAGTAAACGGAATTGGGCATCACTTCCGAAATCATCCCTATCACTTCAATACCATCTTCTTCGCGCATGTCAAAATCTCCGCCTCTCCTGAAGTCACCAAAATCGTATGCTCAAAATGCGCCGACGGCATACCATCAGCCGCCGAAACCGTCCAGTTGTCATCATGGAAAATCACAGCAGCCTTTCCCATGTTCACCATCGGCTCAATCGCAATCGTCATCCCTGGCTTCAGTTTCGGCCCTTTCCCCGCTTCGCCAAAATTCGGTATCTGCGGTTCTTCGTGCAGTCGCTTTCCTACACCGTGCCCCACAAACTCTTTGACCACTGAGTACCCGTAGCTGGTCACATGCCTCTCCACGGCGGCAGAAACATCTCCAACCCGCGCTCCCGCTCGAGCTTTGGAGATCGCTAATAAAAGCGATTCTTCCGTCACCTGCATGAGCCTCTCCACCTCAGGCGATACAGCTCCCACCGCTACGCTCATTGCTGTATCACCTATCCAGCCCTTGTAACGGATACCGATGTCAAGTTTGACAACCTCACCGTACTGCAAGCGCCGCTCCTTGCCGAAACCATGCACCACTTCATCGTCTATGCAGATGCAACAGTTCCCTGGGAATCCTCGATACCCCAAAAATGCGCTCTCAGCTCCGCGCTCTTTAATTTTTTCTGCCACAAGCCTGTCCAGCTCACGCGTTGTCAAACCAGGCACACACAGCAATGCGCTCTCCTCCAAAATCTCACGAGCCATGGCTCCACTCACCCGCATCGCCTCAATCTCTCGGGCGTTTTTAATCGGTATCATCCCGCTCACCTCTGAACTAGCGAGACCGTGATAAAGATCAGTATTAGTGCCCCTATGCCAGTCCACATCCACATCACTGCGTCAGACGATGCAGCGTAGTTTCCGCTCTGGATCATGTTCACTGTTCGCCCACTGCGGAGTTTCCCTTTTTTAAGAAAACCGTCGTAGTGACGCTGCAAAAGGTGTGTCTCCACCTGCCTCATGGTATCAAGCATAACGCCCACCGTGATCAGCAAGCTCGTGCCGCCAAAGAACGACGCCGTCATATATGGAATCCCCATCATTCTGCTCAAGAGCTGCGGTAGCACCGCCAAAACTGTCAGGAATACAGCACCAGCCAGCGTAAGCCTTGTCATTGTATAATCCAGAAACTCGGCCGTCGGCTGTCCAGGACGAACGCCAGGTATAAAGCCGCCATTTTTCTTGAGGTCATCGGCAATCTGGATGGGGTTGAACTGCGTGGCTACCCAAAAATAGCTGAAGAAAAGAATCATCCCCGCATACAGTGCGTAGTGTAGAGTCCCCTGCTCCAAACTGACTATAAAAGCCCTGAGAGCTGGGCTGGGGTGTGGCCAAAAGCTGAGTATGAAACTCGGAAACATCAAAATCGTCTGTGCAAAAATGATGGGCATGACGCCAGAGTAGTTGACTTTCAGCGGTAAATACGAGGTCTGCCCGCCATAAACTTTCCTACCCACCACTCGCTTGGCGTACTGCACGCTGATTTTTCTCACAGCCTGCGTTACTGCCACAGTGCCGCTGACTACGATGAATAGGAATGCCAATAAAAGCACGACCAAAAACGGACTAAGTTGATCAACGCTACCCGCTGTAGGGACAAACTTCTGCCAGCCCTGTGCGAGCGCGGCAGGAAGACGCGCTAAAATACCAATGCTTATAACTACAGAGATACCGTTGCCTATACCACGATCTGTGATCTGTTCTCCAAGCCACATAAGCAACATAGTTCCCGTCATGTTAAGAAGCACGACATAGAAAATAAATCCCGGCCCTGGGTTGAGCACCAAGTCCATGCCAGTCTCACGCATTACATCCGTGATGCCGTGCAAAAAAGGGTTCTGTGAAGGGTTTAAAAAACCGAGTGCCAACAGGTAGCCCTGCAACGCACAAAGACCTAGCGTCAGGTAACGGGTGTACTGCGTGACTTTCTGCCGCCCACCTTCTTCTCTCACCATTTTACCAAGCTGTGGCAATACGATGGTCATGAGCTGCAGCATGATACTTGCACTGATATATGGCATGATACCCAGCGAAAAAATTGCGCAGTTTTCTAGGGCACCACCGCTGAACATGTTGACCATGCCAATGATTGAGCCTGCCGCCTGCGTATCCACCTTGGTCTTGAAATAAATGTCAAGAAGCTGGAGGTTTATGCCGGGGCAAGGGATCGCCGCCCCTATGCGGATGATGACGATCATCCCGAGCGTAAATAGGATGCGCTGACGCAACTCGGGGACTTTAAAGCAGTTGGAGAAGGCTGAAAGCATGCAGGTTGTTAGTTGGTATTTCTGCCGTCCGTATCCTCAGCGTGAGGAGGCCAATATCACTTTTTTTCCGCCTTCTCTTTTTTGGGGGCAAAAGGGATGACAACCGCCTTCCCTCCCGCTTTTTCAATTTTTTCACGAGCCGTAGCACTGAAAGCCTGCGCGTGAACTGTGAGTTTCTTCGTTATCTCACCAGTGGCTAGGATTTTGATGCCATCCCAATTGCCATTGACTAGACCAGTCTCCCTCAAAACAGTTTCACCGATTTCTTGCCCATCTTTGAAAATGTCAAGCTTACCAAGATTCACTGGAGCAAAAAATGTCTTGAAAGCCGCGTTGTTGAATCCGCGTTTCGGTGTGCGACGATAGATAGGCATCTGCCCGCCTTCGAAGCCGAGCCTGATGCTCCCGCCAGAGCGGGCTTTTTGTCCCTTGTGGCCTTTTCCGGATGTTTTTCCGTGCCCCGAACTCTCACCGCAGCCCAAGCGTTTGACGCGCTTACGCGCACCAGGCCGGGGTTTCAAATCATGCAATCTCATAAATCTTATCGTCCTTCCTTTTTATTCTTCCGTCAACCCTGCTTATCAGCCAGTTTGGGTTTGAGGGTGCGCCCACGCACATGGAAAATTTGTTCAGCCGTGCGCAACTGCTGCAAGGCATTGAGCGTAGCTCTCACCACATTGCCTGGGTTGTTGGAGCCAAGCGATTTGGCCAAAATGTCTTTGACCCCCACTGCTTCCACGATAGCCCTGACACTGCCACCAGCTATGACGCCCGTTCCAGGCGATGCCGGACGGAGCAACACGCGCCCACCACCGTGCTCACCCAAAACTTCATGAGGAATAGTGGTGTCCTTGAGCATCACGCGAACCATGTTCTTGCGTGCGTTTTCGCCACCCTTACGAATGGCTTCTGAAACTTCTTTGGCTTTGCCGAAACCGATCCCAACTTGTCCTTGGTGATCACCAGTAACAATCAATGCACTGAAGCTGAAACGGCGTCCGCCCTTCACCACCTTAGCACAACGGTTAATGAAAACTACTTTTTCAGTCATGTCCCCACTACCGCCTCTGTTGCGGTCTTTTTTGGCTCTGACCGCCTCCTCTGCTTCTGTGTAAATTCTCGCAATTGGAAGTTTAACTTCCTCAACTGCCAGTCCGCTACTTGTATTTTTAACTTCCATACCGTTTAAAATTTCAATCCTCCATCGCGGGCGGCATCCGCCAGCGCTTTCACCTTGCCATGATACCGGAAACCGCCCCGGTCAAAAACCACCTCCGTGATTTTTTTCTGTTTTGCCCGTTCAGCCATCATCTTACCAACAGTCTCAGCCGTTTTCACATTCGAACGGGTAGTAGGCTGACCACGCAGGTCTTTCTCTGTGGTAGCCACCGCCACTAGAGTCTTGGAAGCCTCATCATCAATGATCTGTGCATAGATGTGCTGCCCGCTGAAATTAACAGATAAGCGGGGACGCTCCGCTGTGCCAGCCACTTTATTACGGATGCGTACATGAAGACGCTTGCGAGTTTCTTTTCTTGATAAGTTAGCCATATTTCAACCCTTATTTGCTTTGCGCGGTCTTTCCTTCCTTACGGATAATCTGCTCACCAGCATACCGCACACCTTTGCCTTTGTATGGTTCAGGTGGGTAATAGCGCCTTATATCGGCAGCCACCGCCCCAATTTTTTGCTTGTCAGCACCTTCAATCACTACAAAAACGCCCTCGTTAACCTTCTTGCCAGTCTGATCTACTATCGTCACAGTCACGCCATCCGGTATCGGGTAAAGAACTGGATGAGAGAAACCGAGGTTCAAGTTGACATTTTTTCCTTGGACAGATGCCTTGAAACCAACGCCTTGAATCTCCAGCTTTTTCATAAAGCCATTCTGAGCACCTTCAACCATGTTGGCTATAAGGCTCCTCACCAAGCCGTGCAACGCCCTAGATTTACGCTCCTCATTAGCTCGCGTAACCGTGATCTGCCCACCATCCATACGCGCAGAGATCACCTCCGGCATCTCATATTGCAGCTTGCCTTTCGGTCCTTCAACTTTGACATCTCTTCCCGCAAGAGCCACCTTTACGGTCGCTGGCACTAAAACAGCTTTTTTTCCAAT
>JFJP01038319.1_pt1 | contig 19658 bp, 14 predicted proteins | sample 431651 | NCBI WGS metagenome assembly JFJP01 (sample SAMN02602958, study PRJNA72255) | Microbial mat metagenome, whole genome shotgun sequencing project. | biome: fresh water; feature: sink hole; material: water; isolation source: purple microbial (photo- and chemosynthetic) mats found in...
TCCACCTACAACTACATCAAAATCTACGTTTATTTCAGGATTGTCAATTGCCGATGGGGCAAATTTATACTTGCGCTGGGAGTTTAGGAGTCAATCTACAACTATTAGTCAAGGCTATGGTTTGGATAATATTAGTGTAAGTAAAGTTACACATGTCAATTATTATTCAAAACCTACAGGCAATCTTGATGAGGTAGCCACCTGGGGAACAAGTACAGATGGTTCCGGAACCCAACCTACTAACTTTACTGATAACAATCAAGCATTTAATATTGTGAACAATGCTGCTCCAACAATTGGTGCGGCTTGGACAGTATCAGGCGCAAATTCGAAAGTTGTAGTAGGTAATGGAACTGATGCCACTACCTTCACTATCTCTGCCGAGTTTTCCACAAATGCATTGATTGAGGTTCGCAACAATGCAACACTGAAATTGGTCAATACCACCTTACCTACCTTTGGATATCTTGCGCCCGGTTCAACTGTAGAATATGCTCAAACATCAAATGTGAGCATTGCTGACGCTACATACTCCAATCTAATTATCAGTGGAGGCACTACTAGAGGATGGACAACAGGAAGTGGTCGGATTTTTACCGGTAACCTTACAGTTAGCGGTAATAGTACCGTAAACTTTACAAATGGCCAAGCTGTAAATATCGCCGGAAACTTTCAGGTGGATGAAGGATCTACTTTTAACTTTGGAGGTGTTACTAACAGAATTATAGCATCAGGTTTGAACAGAACAGTTACTGTGAATGGCACTGTTTCTATTAGTACAAATGAAACACAAAAAGTAGAAGCCACTTCACCATTTCAATATTCATTAAATGGCTTTACTACATATACATTTGGCTCCAACTCTTGGGTACAATTTAAACCAAACCATACTGCTTCTGTAACTCAAGGTATAGATGGTATTACAGGTTCACCTTTTGCAAATGTAGAGATTGTTCAAGCGAACACTTTCAATCATACATTTACTGTTAAATCAGATTTGAACATAAGCGGCAATTTAGCTTTTCCTCGAACTGCTGCAGGTACTATGACAGTAAATTTTGGTGCCTATACGGTAAAAGTAGGAGGTGCTATACAACTAAGTGGAAAAACTACAAATAGTCAATCCGGCAGCCGAACTTATAATGCTGGGACAAGTACAGTCGAATTTAATGGTACGTTGGCACAATCAATAGGAGGCACTGACTTGCCTGCTGCCTATAATAATCTTGTAATAAATAATGCTGCTGGAGTTACTTTAAGCGAAAATACTACCGTAGGTGGCAACATAACTATCAATGCAGGTTCAGCACTTACGCTGGCTTCAACTAAAAGCTTGGGTGTTACGGGTAACTTTACTATCAATAGCAACTCATTGGGCAAAACGGGTACTTTTGTTGATAATGGTACAACTACCTTTGGTAGTACAACCACAGCCAATCAGTATTTGGGAACAGCTCGCAATTGGTATATGTCATCCCCTGTAAGCGGAGCTTCTGCTCTGCCTGCTGTGTCTTCGGGCTCGAGGGATTTTTATTCTTATCCTGAAAATGATGCAAATCAGCTAATTAGCGGAACAAGTCCATTTGTTTGGTCGGCTGGTAATTACTGGATAACTCCCGTGGAAACAAGTTTTACGGCTGCAAAAGGGTATATTGTAAAGCCTTCGGAAACTTCAACATTAAGTTTCACTGGCACTTCTTTTAACTCTGGTGAAAAAACTATTGGTTTGACATATACGACTGCAAATCCTAAAAAAGGTTTCAATTTAGTTGGCAATCCTTATCCTGCTTACTTAAATATTTTAAAAGCATTTGACACAGATAACGATGGTGATATTGACGGAAGCGATGTTGATAACAACATTATGCCAACCTATTGGATTAAAACACAGACTCCTGCTAATGCATACATTTGGGATACCTACAATTTGCCAAGTGAAATTGTGGCAAATGGAAGTACACTGCCGTTAACTAAGTTTATTTCCCCAATGCAAGCTTTTTGGATGCGTGCAAAAACAAGTACTGGTGCTACACTTACATTAAATAGTTCAATGTGTACGCATCAAGATGTTTCAAACAACAAATTTCGTGCTCGTTCTTCAAGTAATTTGAATAGTCATATCGTTCGATTAAGAGTTTCTAACAGCACTAATTATGATGAAGCAGTTCTTTATGTGAACGAAAATGCTTCCAATGAATTGGATAATTACGATTCACCTAAAATGTTAAATGGAAATGCTGCGATTCCCGAAATTTATACCACTTTAGGTACAGAAAAATTAGTTATAAATGGCATGAAAACTTTGCCTTTGAACAAAGAAATTGGTTTAGGTTTTATTCCTGGCTCAGCTACTTCGTTCAGCATTACTGCAAACGAAATAAGCAATTTGCCTAGCGATGTAAAAGTAATTTTAAAAGATAATGCTACTCAAGCAGAAATGGATTTGACGGATGGTGTAACGGCTTATGAATTTAGTCCAGCTACAACAAGCGGTGATCGCTTTAGCCTTTTGTTTCGTACTCCGTCAACTACAACAGGAGTAAACGATAATCAAAAACTAAATGCACAGGTGTTTGTAAATAAGGCCAATCAGCTAACAATTGTAACTCCTGTAAATTCAAAATATGTAGTATTTAATGCCCTTGGCCAAAAATTAATGGAAGATAATACCCAAACGAATCAAACTACAACACAACTTCGGTTAACAAAAGGCGTGTATGTGGTTAAGGTATCGGATTGTGTAAACAAGTTAACAACCAAAATTATCATCAATTAGTTTTTTTGAGAAAGTAGGGGCTTAAAAACCCTTACTTTCTTATTTTCTAAATAACTTACTTACAAATAAATATAAATCATGGAATCAAAGAAAAAATATATAGCACCTTGCATTGAATGGATACAACTCGATAATCAAATTTCATTGGCATTGGAATCATCTACTCCACCCGAGGGTCCTGGCGAAACTGTACAAAATGCTATGCCAGATTATTTTAACGGTAATATATTTAAAACAAATTTAGGGTAACAGGCTGAAAGCGAATTGTAAAACAAGAATTCTTATATTTGAATTAACTTCAATTGACACAATGATATTATTTAACAAAAAAGCATTAATGCTCGTGTTTACAGCATTATTTATAACAAATTTAAGTGCAACACGTATCGTTATTGGTGTAACTTCTCCTGATAAATTAATAGTTAGTCGTGACTACAAAGTAACTGAAGTAATTGTTAACGGTAATATTAATGCCAAAAATATTAGTGTCATCCGTTGGGCATTTCCAAATATGGAATTACTTGATTTGAGCAAAACAAAAATTTTGGCTTATTCGGTCAATAACAAAGTACTAAATGAGGAAAATGAGTTTCCAAACAGTATATTTGTAAGACATCAAAATTTAAAAATAATTTTTTTTCCAAAAGGTGTAACTAAAATTGTAAATAGTGCATTTTGGAATTGTACTAAACTTGAAAAAGTGTTTTTGCCCGATTCAATTAAAACCATAGGGCAATTCACTTTTCAACGCTGTAGCTCCTTAACTCAAATTACATTTCCTGAAGCTCTTAGTTCTGTGCATGGCGCAGCATTTGAAGGCTGTACTGCTTTAAAGCAAATATACTTCAAAGGTAAAAATCCACCGGCATTTCCCGAATGGACACCGTTTAGTAGATATGACAATGAACAGTTGGTTATTTATGTGCCTTCTGAGTCTGTTGAACTTTACAAGAGCACCCGATTTATAAAAAATTTGCAAATAATATCAGTTAGAAGTTAAACATAAACAATTAACATTAATATTTATGAAAACAATTACTCAAAATTTCAGAAAAATGGCTGCATTCGTATTGTTAGCAGTTAGTTTAACAAGCACTTCGTATGTGTGTGCTCAAACAGAAATTACATTTACTGATTGGACCTCAGGCACTTTGTTATCCAGTACTCAGTATCCTGTAGATCAGTCTGTTAGGGATTTAGTTACCAAGATTACAGTTTCAAGCAGTAGTATTTTACTTGATAACGCTGATATTTTTACAATTGCTAGCACTTCCAATTTTCCAAATCTGGAAGTTGTAGATTTATCGGGAGTTCAGGCAGTCGTTACAACATTTCCAAAGGCATGGGGGAAAGGTACTAGTGGCGTTGCAACTGTTGGTGAAACTATTCCTAAACTTAAATCGATTAGTTTGCCGCCCAATGTAACAACAACAGAAAAAGACGCTTTTGCGTTTTGCAGCAATTTGGAAACCGTAGTTTTCCCAACAAATCTCACATCAATTAGTTCGTATGGTTTTTATGGCTGTTCTAAACTTGTAAATATTAATCTTCAAAACACATCATTAACCACTGTTGGTGGTTCTGCGTTTTATAATTGTACTGCCCTTAAGGAAGTTCATATGCCTAACACAGTTACAGCATTTGGTGGGAATGTGTTTAGAGGATCTTCCAGCTTAGAAACTCTTACTTTTCCAGCAAATGTAACAGACTCGATTTTAAACGGGAGCAACACAAATAGCTTTACAGGTTGTCCACTAAAAAAAGTAATTTGTAAAGCAACTGCTGTACCAAGAGCAGCACAAATGTTTATACCCACAAACTTAACTGCTAGTGGTTGTAAATTATATGTACTAAGTTCTTTAGTTGAAGCTTATAGAAGTAGTCTCAGCATTTGCTGGTCGAAATTTACTGATGCCAATATAGTATCTATTGATGAACTCACAACAGGAATTAATATAACTCCCGAATCAAAATCGGTAGTTATTTATCCTAATCCGGTAAAATCGAACTTTACAATTATAAATCAGGAAAATATTGCAGGTGTAGAGGTGTTATCGATTGGTGGTCAGTTACTTAAATCGTTCAGCCAGCAGTCAAGCTATTCGGTGGCTGACTTAAAAAGTGGCTGCTACTTTGTACGCATAAATTCAAAATCAAACCCACAAACAGTAAAAATTGTTGTTGAATAAAAGTCGTGCTTTTTTTATTAGGGTAAAGTCTTTGTGATTTTACCCTTTTTTGCATTATTCAATCTGAAATATTATAAATTGTTCTGTTTTTTATATACATTTGTTTTTCCAAACAAATCAAATCTCATGAAAAAAAAAATCACACTTCAAAAATACCTCATAATCAAGTTGTTAATATTGATGTTTGGATCAGCATCCTTATTTGCAGAAAATAATTTAAAGTTTAATCATATTACAGTTATGGATGGACTACTAAATAATAGCGCTACATCCATAGCGCAAGACTCAGTAGGTTTTATCTGGATTGCTACCTTGCGTGGATTAAACCGCTTCGATGGCTATAAAGTGGATGCATATCTAAATCAAACAGATTTATGTTCCACAGTTTACAGTAATCGTATTCGAAAAATTGTGATTGAAAATAATAACATTTGGTTGGTTACGCACAGTGGCTTACAATGTTTTGATATTCAACATAAAAAATATGTCTTATTCAAAGAAAAAACACATATCGGACTCGCCAGTCGTCAATCTATTAAGAATCTTTTTATTGACACAAACCGCAGAATGTGGATTGTAACAAGAAATAAATTAGAATGTGCTTTAATAACTAATACCAAAAATGGAATTGAATTGATACCAGTACAAATCAATCAAAAGCCAAAGCTAAAACTGATCGGTTTAGTACCTACTGAAGTTACAGAATTGAGTAACGGTACTGTGATTTTAAATTATGATGGAAATTTATTCAGGCTTCAATCTCCCAACAATGATTTAAAAAAAATAGTTACAATCCCACTTAAATTACCCAACATTGCTATAAACAATATAAAAGCTAATGGTAACAATTTATGGCTGTTTACAAAAAAAAACGCTTTAGGATTTCGAATTGAAAACGATAATTTAATACCATTTGATAATATCTCATTACCTGTTTCAAACTTCCAATATGTCAATTTTAGTAAAAATTACATGTGGGTTGTTACTACACAGGGATTGTTTCGGATTAACATGATGTCAGAAAAACACGAAATGTCGAGTCTTCCACACACTTTAGATGATCCCTATTCAGTAAGCAACGATCATCAATCGGGACTATTTATTGATAATAAGAATAATCTGTGGGTAACTACTTGGAGTGCTGGAGTTTCGTATGCAAATGTCGATAAACAAAAGTTTAATTTAGTGCGGTATTTAGCTGTAAAAAGTAATAAATATCTCCCTAGCGAATTTGTATATTCCATTCACGAAGATAACAAAGGTCATATTTATGTGGGTACAAAGTTCGGAGGTATAAGCCGGTTTAATGTTCAAACCCAAACTTTCGACTATACCATTAATCTGAAAGAAAAAATAAATCAAAACGCTTTAGTTCCTTGTATCGTAAGCGACGATAGGTGGATTTATGCTGTTGTAACAACGGTAGGATCAACTATTTATCGATTCGATAAAATGAATCTGAAAATGGAACTTGTTAAGTCATACAATCCTTCTACAGTATTCTCGCTTGGGTTCGATACGCATCAACAGCTTTGGGTCGGTGTAATTGGACAAGGGTTATCATGCATTAAATTTGACAGGGGAAAAGTCATTTCAGAAAAACTGTATACTATTGATCAAGATCCGGTTCTGAATTTAACGTCGAATGTGGTGAATTATGTTTTTAACGATAAGCAAAAGAATGAAGTGTTGATTTCAACAGATAATGGTCTGAACAGATTAATGCTTGATAAAAATGGAAATGTGGAATCGATTGCCTATTATTTGGCGAACGTAGAGAATCCACATACATTGAGTAGTAATTATCTCTGGCCTATCGACAAAGAAAATGATTCTACTTATTGGATAGGGACCTTAGGCAGTGGTTTGAATAGGATTACAATAAACAAAAGGGTAAAAGGTACTGCCGATTATAAGGCCGAACGCTTTGGCACAAAAGAAGGAGCTCCAAGCGAAAACATCGAAAGTGTTCAGGTCGATAAGTTTGGAAATGTATGGTGTGGCGGACTTTATTTATCTCGATTTAACTATAAAACTAAAAAGTTCAAAACCTTTTACGAGGAAGATGGTTTGCAAAGTTATTTGTTCGGAACTGGAACATCCTGTATAACCCGCAGCGGAATGCTATTTTTTGGTGGATTAAAAGGAATGAACTACTTTATACCTGATACAATTTCAACAAAAAAGACGTATAAAATTGTTTTTTCCAGAATATCAATTAATGGAAAAAAAATAGAAGTTGGTGACACCATAAATAGTAAAGTGGTAATGGAAAGCGATTTAATGTATGGTTCAGATATTAAACTTGCTTATCCATGCAATAATTTAAAAATTGATTTTACGTCACTGGCGTTTTCTCAACGAAAAAATATTCAATATCGCTATAAACTGCTTGGTTTTGATAAAGAATGGAATTATACGAATGGTGAAAATGCCTATGCATTGTATCCAAAACTACCTTATAAAAGCTATAAGTTAATTGTTGAAGTTAGTGACGATAATGAATGGTACTCCTCAGAAAGTACACTTGAGTTTACAATTCTTCCTCCATGGTGGAGGTCAGTGTGGGCATATTTGATCTATTTCATAATTATTAGTGTAATAGCATTCATTATTGCCAGATATTCGTACAACTGGGTTACCATGAAACGTAGAATAGTATTGCAAGAAGAACGTGAAAAACAAAATGAAGAACTAATGGAGTTAAAAATGAACTTTTTTACAAATATTTCTCATGAGTTCAAAACACCACTAACACTTATTAATGCAGCTTTATCCGAAATTGAGGCTCAAGTTAAATCATTAACCGAAAATAAATACTTTCAAACCGTTAAACGTAACAATTCAAAATTACTACATCTCATCATTGAATTGTTAGATTTTCAACGTTCCGATGCAGCCCTCACTGAGCTAAAAACAACGCGAATTGATATTAAGGAATTTGTGAAAGATTTGTTCTATGAATTTTCAACATTAAGCGAAAAATCGGAAATAGAAATGAAACTTTCACTGCCATTATCAACAGTTGAAGCTTGGGTTGATGAAGAATGCCTAACAAAAATACTCTCAAACATCCTCTCAAACAGCATTCGATATACCAACAAAGGTGGAACAATTTCGGTAAAATTAGAAATCAATGATATTGCAAATTATGCTGCAAAATTTAATAATAAAGTTGTTCTGCTAGATGGAATACAAGCTGGAAATCAGTTTGTGGTTTCAGTTGTTGATACAGGGGTTGGTATCTCATCCGATTCCCTTCCAAAGGTTTTTGAACGTTTCTATACAATTAACAGTAAAACCAGTAAACATTTGGGCTCAGGAATAGGATTGGCTTTCGTAAAATCTTTAGTTAAGCTTCACAAAGGAGGTATTATAATGAGTAGTGAACGTAATATTGGAACCGAATTTGTTTTTTCAATACCATTAGAGTCTGATTATTTAAAAGTTGAGCAAAAAATAGCAAAAGCTGAATTTGACAGAAAACTCTACTTGGAAAATAATAAAATTGATTTACATAACGTAAAAATTGATTTTACTCCAACTTTCGACGAGGCAAAACCCACTATATTGATTGTAGATGACAATCAGGAGATTTTGATGATTCTTCGTGAGCATTTCAAAGATGAATTTAATAGTATTTTGGCTGAAAACGGCGAAGAAGGCTTGAATTTGTGTAAAAAATACCAACCTGATATCATAATTTCGGATGTAATGATGCCAATAATGGATGGCTTGGAGCTGTGTAAAAGAGTTAAGTCGCAACTTTCTACTTGTTTTATTCCATTTATACTTCTAAGTGCACGTGGAAGCGTTGAGCAACAAATGGAAGGCTTGGATGAAGGAGCCGATGCATATATTCCGAAGCCTTTTCACTTGGGTGTGTTACATTCAACTGTCAAGAATCTAATTAATAGAGCAAGTTTGATAAATCAACAACATAATAAAAGTGGTGACCCTGAAGTTGATGTTACTACGACTTCATTATCTAAAAATATTGATAGTGAAAATCAAAAATTTTTAGATAAACTCAAACATTTAATTGAAAGTAATCTTGAAAATTCTGACTTTTCAGTAGATGATCTCAGCCTCGAAATTGGCATTAGCCGTTCGCGTTTGTATGCTCAAATGAAACTAATTACAAACGAAACACTTGGTGAATTTATTCGTGAAATACGACTCCAGAAAGCTGCTGAACTTCTTCGTTATACTAGTTTATCTATAAAGGAAGTTGGCTTTAAAATAGGTTTTGATAATCCTCCGTCATTCACAAGGTTTTTTAAAGATCGGTTCGGTATTACACCATCGGAATATGTCAAAAACAAAAAATGAGTGTTTATATTATTTTTACGAGTAGATTCGATACAAATAGTTAACCCTTTGAGATAATAAGTTAAGCTAATCTTATTGTTTTAGTCTATTTTTGTCTCGAAATTTTAAACAAATTAAAAATTATATGAATAAGCTATTTTTATTATTGATTCTTGCACTATGCAGCTTGAATTTGATCGCAAAATCAAATGTGTCTGCTATCTTAACCTACGATGCCACTATTGAGGGTAAGCAGATCTTAACACCAGCATTGGCTGAAACCCCTCGAATTAATGGTGCCACGATATTTGGCGTACGCCCCGGTAAACCAATTTTTTATCGCGTAGCAGTGTCGGGTTCAAAACCTATAACATACGCCGCCAAAGGATTGCCAGAAGGTGTAAATATTGATCCTCTGTCGGGTTGGATTACAGGCCGGGCACCTCAAAAGGTGGGTAGCTATAAAGTTGCATTAATGGCATCAAACAGCAAAGGAAAAACTAAAAAGAATTTTACTCTTAAAGTAGGCGAAACAATTTCATTAACGCCTCCAATGGGATGGAACAGCTGGTACGTACAGTCAGAAGATGTTAGTGAAAAGGCCATTCGTGATATGGCTGTAGCTATGGAAGAAAAAGGATTAGATCAGCTTGGATTTTCATACATTAATATGGATGATTGTTGGATTGGTGCTCGTCATCCAATAACAAAAACCTTACAAGCTAATAGCAAATTCACTGATATGAAGGCTATGGTTCAGTTTGTAAATTCAAAAGGTTTTAAAGTGGGGATTTATTCTACAACTTGGATGGGTACTTTTGCCGGACACATTGGAGGCACAGCTCCAAATGCTGAAGGTGATTACAGCAAACATTATATGCACGATAGTCTTATTATTAATCCTTCGCAGTTTTTTGGCCGACATCCGTCATCGACCAAACGAGGCCTTGCACAAGTTGGGCCTTACTGGTTTGTCGACCGTGATGCCAAACAATTTGCCCAATGGGGCATCGATTATGTAAAATACGATTGGGTGGAAGCTCCTTTAGAGGTGGATGCCAAAGGAGAATATCAACGAGCCAAAAGTTTTCATTTGAATAAATCAGACTCCATTACCAAACGATTTTATAACGATTTCCGTTCGCTCGATCGCGATATTGTTATCAGTTTGTCGCCAAGTACACCTCCATCCGAAGATGCACTAACTACAAAGTATTGTAACCTGTGGCGCTTAACAGCAGATATTAAAGCAGTTTGGCATGATCTTACACGTCCGTTTGGCGAAGAAATGATTGATCGTTATAAACTTACACGCCCAGGCTTGTATGGTGATCTCGATATGTTGCAGATTGGCCCATTGGGCAAACCAAATCGCGCCGAAAAAGTATTTGTTCCTTCGCCTTTAACACCTTCGGAACAATACTTCCAGGTTACCCTTTGGAGCATCTTAACGCAACCTTTGCTTCTTTCTTGCAACATTCCAACCATGGATGCTTTTGATTTAAATTTGGTAAAAAATCATGAGGTTTTGGCTGTAAATCAAGATCCTTTGGTAAAGCAAGGCTATCGTATCGAAAACAAAGCTGGCAATTACGAAATATGGGCTAAAGATTTAGCTGATGGTAGTAAGGCATTGGCATTTTTCAATTTATCGGATAATGAACAAACGCTTTCGATAACAGCTGAAAAACTAGGCAAAAAAGGTAAGATTCGCGACTTATGGCGTCAGAAAGATATTGGCATACTAAAAGGAAATTTCAGCGTGAAAGTAAATGCACATGGCACTGCGTTATTTAAAGTAAAGTGAATTTAAGTCTTTCTTGTTAATCAAGTCATTTATTATCAAGTTTCATTTCTATATGAAACTTGATAATTTTATATAATACAAAATGAAATCAATCAAAAATTTGCAATTGATTGCAACAAAATCAAAAGAATTTCGAAATGTTAGCGCAATTACTTTTTTTAGTGTCAGCATTTTAGCTTCGGCAGCAGAAAAGCCACGAAAAAATATTCTTTTTTTGATGGCCGACGATTTCAATTATTGGACAAAAGCCCAGGGGTATTATCCGCAAGCCATATCACCGAATTTGGACAAACTTGCTGCAAAGGGTATGTTGTTTACAAATGCACACTGCTCTTCGCCGGTAAGTAATCCTTCGAGGAATTCGCTTTGGTCAGGATTTCGTCCATCAACAACAGGTATACAGGGTAATGCTGATGGTTATATTCGTGATATACCAGGCTTTGCCAATATCAAAACTATGAACCAATATTTCAAAGAAAATGGTTATTGGGTGTATGGCGCTGGCAAGCTTTATCACACTTTTCACATGGCAGACAACAATACCGTAGGTGATATCGAAAATTTCAGCGAGCGCTACAAAGGTTATCCGGGCAGCCAGGCTGGCGATTTAATGAAATGGACAAACCCCGATTGGACGGATATGTTTTGGAGTGTAAATCAGGAACCAATGACCGAAGCCAATAACGGTGATTACAAATTAGCAAAAACAGTAGCCACTTTTATTAGCGGATATTCAACCTCAGCAAACAAAGATAAACCTTTTTTTATCGGAAGCGGCATCTTTCGGCCACATTTGCCATGGCATGTGCATAAGCAATTTTACGATTTGTTTAAAACCGAAGATATGAGTATTCCCAAAGGCTATAAGGATGGCGATTTAGCCGATACAGGCTATGGTCCCAATGCCTCACATACGGGTGTTATTAATGCTGATAAATGGAAAGAGGCCATTCATATATACTTAGCTTCACTGGCTATGTCCGATTACAATTTAGGCGTTATACTCGATGCATTAGAAAAATCACCATACAAGGACAATACCATCATTTGCTTCATGGGCGACCACGGTTGGCATTTGGGCGAAAAAGAGCGCTGGAGCAAGGCTAGTTTGTGGGACATGGCAAGCAAAACTACGCTCATAGTCTACGATCCATCGGCAAAAGGCAATGCTCAGTTTTGTCACAAAGTGGTTGGCTTGCAGGATTTATACCCTACCTTAGTTGAGTTAAGTGGCGTACCTGTTAAAACCGACATTGAGGGAAGCAGCTTGGCCGCGCTTTTAGAAAATCCAACAAGGACGGACTGGGATAAACCATTTATTGGGTCTTATAATGGTGTCGATTACATACAAACCAATAATTATCGCTATGTACGCGATAACATTGAAAGCAGACGAATGTTGTACGACAAAAAAGACGATCCTTATGAATTCGACAATTTGTACAATAAAAGTCAGTATGCACAAGTAATTAGCAGACTCAATGAACAGCTCGACAGCGTAATTGCAATTGGCACAAACTTGAAGTCGAAATTGCTGGCCAACTACCGCTTTGTTCCTAAAGCATTAACCATACCCGGGGTGATTGAGGCTGAAGATTATGACGAAGGAGGATATACGCAGACCTATTACGATGCGGATAAAATCAACACCGGAGGGCAATACCGTACTGCCGATGGAACAGATATTTTTATTACCGACGATACCAAAGGTTCTTACCATTTAAACGATTTAGCGGCAGGCGACTGGTGTAACTATACCATAAAGGATTATTTGCCAGGTGATTACAGCATTGATTTCCGCGTCAAAAATACGGGCACAAATCCGGCGGTACTTCAGATATTTAACCGTGCGGCTTTATTAACTGAGCTTACAATACCTGCGGGAATCAGCAATTGGCAAACCATTCGTACCTCCATGTTAACTTTAGCAGAACAAACATCAACTCGCTTGCTGATAAAAGTCAAAAGTGGTTCCGGAGTACAATTGAATTCCATGACTTTTGAAATGGGAAGTACCGGCAACCTAAAAGTTAAAGCAACCAAAAAACGCAAATGTCTAATAAACAATATAATAAAAAACAATGTTTTAAATCTTGATTTGCTTGCTACAGCAATAAAGGCAACCCTTTCGATATACAATACAGAAGGAAAACTCGTTTTAAAAAATGCAGTTTCGGGCGAGCAAACATTGGCATACCATCTTCCTGTAGGGCTTAGTAAGGGACATTATTTTCTACAGATTTCTGATGAACTAACAGCATCGGTAGAAATATTTATTGTTAAATGATATTGAGATTAAAGCCAATAACAATTAAAATTAAACACAAATTTACTTTTTTACAAGCATTCGTCTGTTTGATGTTTATAAACTTATCTGCAAAAGCACAATCTACTTTTACACCAACAACTACACCCTATTATGGCACTGTAAGTTACCCTTTTTGGGGTATCTATAACAAAACACCTATTGCTGAAATCATAGCAACGAAATGGATTGAAAAAGATAATGTTATTCTTGATTTGGATTACATTAATTTCATCAACAAAAAAATTTGTTAGCACCAAAATGAGTTAGACTAGACTAATATTTTAAAATTTTTATCCTCTCAATCATGATATACAAAACTAATTATCCTTTTTAATGTCATAATATATCGTTACATTTGGTCTGCAAATAGGTACATATATTTGACAATAAAATAGGAATTTATGAAAAAGGAAGTTTCAAATGAAGCAAAATTCAATGTGGTTAATACAATAACTTTGATAAATAAAAAGTTAGAAGACTCAAAACTTGATATTAAATTTATAAAAGAGATAAAAAAACCACTTTTGGAATTGTCAAATTATTTAAATGTGGCCACAGAATCAAATCAGGCGATAGTATTTGCCATCATATTCGCCCTCCAAATTAAACATGAAAGTGTTGACCTTCGACACATTATAATCTTTCTAAATTTAAGCTATATAGACGCTCTAAATTTAAAAATTGATATTGATAAACTTCTTGAATTAAATCTGATAGTAATTGAAAAAGATCACAGAAACAGATCTAAGAAATCAAATTTTTCTAACAGAAGTTATACTATAAATGAAGATGTTTCAGAGTCAATTTACACAAATCAAATATATTCAAAAAAGGAAAAAGAGAAATTGGACATCTACGAATTTGTTAGAATTGTATCGGATTATATTTCTCAACGGGGAAATGACATCATCAGTACATTTGAATTATTTCACATGATTGAACAACTTGAATCAGAAAATGAGCAAATTGAGCCAATTTTTAAAGTTCAGTTTGTCCTCGAGATTGACGAAAGAGCTATCATCTATGAAACTATTCAAGAGCATATTGTCGGATATCCTTGTTTCCTTGAAAAGACTTTACGTGATATTTATCAAAATCCAAGAAATCGACAATTGAAAATTCGTGAATTTGTTGATAAAACAAATAAAATGTTTGACTTAGAATATATTTCACTAGGAGAATCAAAATTTGTGAATGATTTTTCACTGAACCTCACAACTAATGCGATTGAAATTTTTATGCAGGCTGATGCTGATTTATTCAAGATAGATAAAAAGAATAAAAACATATTATTTCATGAGAGTATTAAATATAAAGAACTTTATTATGATTCAGATTTGGCAAAAGAGATTGATTTTCTTAATGAAAGCTTGAAGAATGATAACTTTAAAAAATTACAGGAGAGACTCGAGAATAATGGCATGTCAAAGGGTATTGCAGCAATTTTTTATGGTACTCCAGGAACTGGAAAAACAGAAACTGTTTATCAAATTGCAAAAGTTACTGGAAGAGATATTTTTTTAGTTGATATTAGCCAATCAAAAAGCATGTGGTTTGGAGAGTCTGAGAAGCTGATCAAAGAGATATTTGACTCTTACAAAAAGATTTGTAATAATAAGAAAAAAACTCCAATTTTATTGTTCAATGAGGCTGATGCAATTTTGAGTAAGCGATTAGAAAATTCACAGTCAAATACAGGTCAAACTGAAAATACTATTCAAAATATATTACTCGAAGAGCTTGAGAGATTTGAAGGAATCCTAGTCGCTACAACTAACCTTGAAAATAATCTCGACAAATCTTACGAAAGACGTTTTTTATTCAAAATTAAATTTGAAAGTCCTTCAACTGAAGTTAAATCAAAAATATGGCAAAGTAAATTAAATTGGATTAATGAAGATTTTGCTCAAAAACTTGCATATGAATTTCAATTTAGTGGAGGTGAAATAGACAATATAGTACGAAAAATCACAATGCAAGAAGTTCTATACGGCAAGAAGCCTGAAGCAATTGAAATTTACGACTTTTGTAAAAATGAGAAAAGGTTATCTTGTAAAAATGTGATTAGAATTGGATATTTTTAAACTAAATTAATTACAAATGCTTTACAAAATTGTGAAGGTAGATGGATCAAGGAGGAAGTTAAAGAGTCCTTAATATACGAACATTTAATCTTTATGATACAATATGGTTTAATTATTGTCAGAATATTTTAACACACCCTTCATTTCTTCTTTTTAGTTTTGAAAAGGAAAATTGATTTGGGTAAGTTTTAAGCGTTCATTTAATATTACATTCGTAATTAATATTCTATTCACTTCCTCAAATCAATTTTACTTTCAAATAATACTCAGTTTATTCTTGTTCATTACTTAGTTGACTTAAATTGAGTAACTTATGTTTTCTGTTAAATTGAATTCTTATTTTATCATAAGTATCAAAGTCTGAATAAATCAGTTTACAAGTTTTGTCAAAATATATAAATCTTTTTACTGTTTTCTTTATTTCTGGTAATTGGATTAAACTTTTATTATATGAAAAGTTTAAATACGATAATCCATCCGGAAATTTTGGAAATTTCTCAATTGGATTTTCGAAACAAGTCATATAATGCATAGAATCTGGAATATTTGTTAGTTTTGAAACCTGATTTTCATCAAAGAATAAATATTCAAGAGAGTCTGGAAGATCAATCAAATGAGTTAATTTATTGTTTCGGCAATACAATTTTCGCAAATTATATGGTAGTTTTGGCAATTCATACAATTGATTATTTTCACAACTCAAATATTGTAAAGAATCTGGTAAAGTTGGAATCCGGGAAAGTTTAGTACTATTGCAAGACAATGATAGTAACGAATCTGGCAAAATGGGAAATTCATTTAATGAATTATTGTTGAAATTAATTGAAATAATTGAGGATGGCAATACTGGTATTCTTTTTATATTATTCTTCTCAACGTAAAGTTTTAATAATGATTTCGGCAGGGTTTTCATATTTTTAATTTTATTAAAATTGCAAGAGAGTATTAATAAAGACTCGGGTAGTTTTGGCAATTCAATTAATTTGTTTCTATCACAAATTAGAGTCTTTAGCATTGGAGGTAATTTAGGTATAACAGATACTCTATTTTTATCAATATTGAGACTAACTAATGACTTCGGCAACTCTGGTAGTTCAGCAATTAAATTATTATGACAATCTAAGATTTCTAAAGTTTCTGGTAATTTTGGTAACGATTTTAGTTTTCTGTTATTACATGATAATTTTTTGAGACTCGTATATTCCGAAAGATGATTTAATTCATCAATATTTTTCTCGCGAATTCTTAAGATTTTACAGTTGCTTTTGGTTTTTTCCATAATATTGACGATTACCCTTTACATCGCGAGGTTTTTGTTTGAATTATTAATTAGCTTATACTTCAATCAGCAAATCAATTGATTTGCTGATTTCTACTTTAAATTTCTACTTATTTTTAATTGCTGTAGTATTCTGAGTTTTTACATTTTTTAAACCCAAATCTTTTGTAAAATCTCAATTGGGCGTCTCTGCTTGAATTATATCCACACGATCCAGGGGTACCAATTGTAAGAAATATTGGGATATTATTACTTTTTGATATATCAGAAAAAACTTTCATAAAAACTGAACCATAGCCTTTATTTGTAATATACATTTCAATACGGAATAACTCGACACCTTTAGGGTGCGGAATTAAAGTGATATCACATAAATCCTCATGAAAAATCTTTATCGTTTCTTCACTCATTTTCAATTTTATATCAACATTGTTTTTTTTGCTTATTCGATTATTTACATAGCAACGAGAATTTGTAACAATTTTAGGATACACACTAATACTAGTATAAGGTATACTAAAATTGTGTGCGTTAAAGTGACTTAATAAATCACTTTTAAATTTCTCATACAAGGAATTTGTACTAACTGTTTGATACAGTCCGGCATTCAATTTTCGTTGAATTTCGTGGTTAACTTTTGTATTTAAATTTGACATATTTATTTAATTTAATTGTTGTATGATTCACTATTGAATCACAATTTTGTTTTGTTCATATCTGTCTCATTTAAATTTTAAAGCACAGAATATGAGGTTTATATAATTTTATTTTCAATAAAAAAGGGGATTTGTCGAAGTGACGAATCCCCTTTACAGTGCAAAATGCGCTGATGTAATCAAGGTGATTCATTATGTATTAATGTCATAATCATCTTTGTAATTCCCTTAGTCGTATTATGAATATAGAGTTCATTACAACTAATCATATTGATATTTAAATCAATGGGTATGAATTTATAAAGCATCACAGCTATAATTTGTCGTATTTCTTTTTCATAGTTATTTCTTTAGATTGTTTTGTAATTTCAAACAGTACTGTTTACATTAGCATGCAATGGTGTAGTTTAAATCATATCTGCTTACTGGCTTTTAATTTTGATATTAGAGCATTTATATCTTCAATCATTCTTGCTGAAGGTTGAAATTTCTTATTTGCTTCATTTGTAATCGGAAGTAATTGTAGAATATCAATATTAATAGGCAAGTTGCATTCATTAATCATAAATTCAGGTGACGAAAAGAAACGAGTAAACTCATATTCAACATCTTCATAATTAAATCCATTTATATTTTTACTTATGATTGAGGTGCCAATTTCATCACCCCAATCAAGTATTAAATATAACTTATTGTCTTTTAGTCCTATACTTATAAGATCTGGACTAGTAAATTTAATGTTAACTGTCATAATTTTTTTATTAATACTTTAGATCATCATCGATTATAGTATCAACGAAATCTATTATTTTGTCATGTATTAACAATGCATACGACATATGATCTTCAGAGTAATTTTTCGTTTCATTACAGTCACAAATGTGATGAGATAGTAAATCATAGATATATAATAGTTTTATATAATCTAGATCTTTTACTTTATAAATACTGGTTGATAGCATCAATAAATCTTTATTTGAATAATTGAGCTTGTAAGTAACTTTTAAATCTTTGATATTGATTTTATTGTGCACTTTTACAAATTGATAATAATCTTGATTTTCAAGATTATTTTGAAAATACTGTTGAATTTCTTTTTTCATAATATTCTTTTTTTGAAATTTTAAATTTATGTTAATTGATCTATTATATCTCATTTTAATATTTTCTCACTTATTTCTTTTGATACTCTTTTAAAGAAATTTGTAACAGTTGAAATTTTATTATGTGATGATAATTTCACATATTTTCGATTTTTTCTCTTTGTATTGACTGTACATTTTTTCAAATTCTTTGAAAAACTTGAAAATTTTATTTCTTTTTTGACTTTCATAGAATTTTCAGAATTGTCATTTACACACATTTTTGAACTATCAGTCGAATTTTGACGAATAGAATCATTCGTTTTTGCAAGACTTTCAAATTCATTCTTTGAACGATTACTCTCTTTACTTTTAAGTGATTTAAATTTATTCTTAATTTTTATATCTTTAAATCTATTTTTCAAGTCTTTAATTGTATAATATTTACTCAAAGTGAAATCTGAGAGCAATAACAGTTTTGTTAAGAGTAAGTATCTCTTAGGAAAACGTGGATTTACATCTAAAATAACAAAATCAATTTCTTTCGTTATTTTGTTTGTTAAATACAACGTTTTGTTTTCAAGTATGAAGTCATAATCAGACATTTTTTTTGATTTACTACATACTGATGCATAAATCACTGGTTTTTTAATTTCAATCATAATTTGTTTTTTTAAAGTTTTTAATTTGTTTATTTCTAATTTCTTCTATTTCTGATTTCTTATATCTGACTTTGCGACCAATTTTAACAGGTACAAGATATTCTGCTTTGTGCCAACGATATAATGTAGAATGACTAACTTCAAGTGTTTTTTTTACTTCTTCTTCATTTAGTAAAGTTTCAACTGACTCTTCTTTAGCGATTTTGTCAGATTGTAACTTGTTTTCTTCAATGATACTTCTGAATGCTTCAAGTAAATCACTACACTTAACTGATATAGTCAAATTTGGATAGCGCTCTGCAAGCTCAATTAACTGTATGTTCTTTTCATCACTCATATGTTATTTCAAATATTTTAATCTCAGTTTTATGCAAAAAAAAATTGCTGTCGACTTCAGTATCTCTGAATTCGACAGCAATATTAATGTGTTTTTTGCCATGTAACCGGTTACTTAACCGGTTTCTTTTTTCTATTTTCCGTCATTTTTAACGTTATGTCAATTTT
>JFJP01001929.1_pt1 | contig 19656 bp, 14 predicted proteins | sample 431651 | NCBI WGS metagenome assembly JFJP01 (sample SAMN02602958, study PRJNA72255) | Microbial mat metagenome, whole genome shotgun sequencing project. | biome: fresh water; feature: sink hole; material: water; isolation source: purple microbial (photo- and chemosynthetic) mats found in...
CAGAACCCAGCTTCGTCCAACTGCCGCCACCCAGGGCAAGTACGGTTGCCGTACCGCTAGCGCCGACTTTTTGCTCGCCCCCCGGCGTAGCGAATCGCAGCGCGCGGTCTTCGGCGCCATTGTCACTATCGTCCCAACCCAGCCAGCGATGACGCATATGAAACCGCACGCCAGCGCCGCGTAGCCGATGCAACCAGGCGCGCAGCAACGGCGCTGCCTTCATTTCGGCGGGAAATACCCGCCCCGACGAGCCAACGAAAGTATCGACACCAAGCCCGTGCGCCCACTCGCGCAAGGCCTCGGCGTCGAAATTCGCCAGCCACGGCGCCACCCATTCCCGCCTATTGCCGTAGCGGCCAAGGAAATCAGCGAAGGGCTCGGCATGCGTGAGATTGAGGCCACCCTTGCCAGCCATAAGGAATTTTCGGCCCGCCGAGGGCATGGCATCGTACAGATCGACGACAACGCCCGCGCCAGCCAGCACCTCCGCCGCCATCAACCCCGCCGGACCGCCACCGATCACCACGGCCCGGCCGCCGTTCCCGTTCCTGTCGCCACCAACACCATGAACTTCATTCATGGTTTCAGTCTACTTGACTCGTCTGCGATAATGCGTAGCTCTCTGGTCAGACTCGGCCAGTTTCACTTCCCTGCTTTGCGGGCATGCCATGACCGAACCCATTGAAACATTCGCCGCGCTAGATCTGCCGCCGGCCCTGCTCACCGTTCTCGCCGATGTCGGCTACGAAACGCCCTCGCCCATCCAGGCCGCCTGCATTCCGCTCTTTTTGGCGGGACGCGACCTGATCGGTGAAGCGCAAACCGGCACCGGCAAGACCGCCGCCTTCGCCCTGCCGCTGCTGGCCAAGCTCAATCTCGCCCGCAAGGTGCCGCAAGCGCTGGTGCTGACACCCACGCGCGAACTGGCCATCCAGGTGGCCGAAGCCTTCCAGAAATACGCCCACAACATGCCGGGCTTCCATGTGCTGCCGGTGTATGGCGGGCAAAGCATGGTGATCCAGCTGCGCGCCTTGCAGCGCGGCGCCCACGTCATCGTCGGCACCCCCGGTCGCATCATGGACCACCTCGAACGTAAGAGCCTCAACCTCGACGGCCTGCAGACGCTGGTACTCGACGAGGCCGACGAAATGCTGCGCATGGGCTTTATCGACGACGTCGAGTGGATACTCGAACACACGCCGGCGACACGCCAGACCGCGCTGTTCTCGGCCACCATGCCCGACCCGATCCGCCGCATCGCCCAGCGCTATCTGCGCGAACCGGAACAGGTCAAGATTCGCTCGGCCACGACGACAGTGGCGGCCATCAGCCAGCGTTACTGGCAGGTGCGCGGCGCCGACAAGCTCGAAGCGCTGACACGCATGCTCGAAGTCGAGGAAGAGTTCGAGGCTGCCCTCATTTTCGTTCGCACCAAGATCGCCACCGTCGACCTCGCCGAAAGACTGGAAGCGCGTGGCTACGAAGCCGCCGCCCTCAACGGCGACATGACGCAGGGCCTGCGCGAGCAGGTCATCGAGCGGCTGAAGAGCGGCAGCCTCGACATCGTCGTCGCCACCGATGTCGCCGCGCGTGGCATCGACGTGCCGCGCATCAGTCACGTCATCAACTACGACGTGCCCTACGATACCGAATCCTACGTTCACCGCATCGGCCGGACTGGCCGCGCGGGACGTCCGGGCGTCGCCATCCTCTTCATCGCACCGCGCGAGATGCGCATGCTCAAGGCCATCGAGCAGGCCACCCGCGCCAGGATCGAACCCATCCAGCTGCCCACGCGCGGCGAGGTAGCCGAGCGTCGCGTCGTCCAGTTCAAACAGCAGATTCTCGACGTACTCGGCGAGGAAAACCTCGATTTCTTTTTCGAAGTGGTGCGCCGCATGGAGAGCGAGGAAAACCTCGCCACCCGCCAGATCGCCGCCGCGCTGGCCTTTCTCGCCCAACGCGAGCGCCCCTTGCAACCCGATGGCGTCGACGTCCCCGCGCCGCCGCAGTATCCGGCCGCGCCCGTGCGCGCCGAGCGGCCCGCACCCGTTCATACCGAGCGTCCAGCCCGTGCCGAGCGCCCGGCCTACCCTGAGCGTCCCGCCTTTGCCGATCGCGGCGAACGACCAGCACCGGCGCGGGCCGATCGACCACCCTTTGCCGAGAGAAACGAACACAGCGAGCGTCCCGCCAAAACCGAATGGACGGAGCGGCCGCCTCGCACTGAACGCCCACAGCGCGAGTCGCGCCCCCTGGCCGCCGGTCCGCTGGCCCGCTACCGCATCGAAGTCGGCCGCAACCAGGGCGCCCTACCCAAGGAAATCGTCGGCGCCATCGCCAACGAGGGTGGCATTGACGGCAAGCTCATCGGCCAGATCAACCTGTTCGACGACTACAGCACGGTTGAACTCCCGGCCAACCTGCCAGCGGACATCATGGACACGCTCACGCGCACCCGCGTCCGCCAGTGTCAGTTGAAAATTCGCCTGGCGGAAGTAGGCGAAGGCGACAGCCCGCGTCCACCCCGGCCGCCCCGGCCGAGTTCCCCCTGGAGCGACAAGGCCGACGGGGGCGAAAAACGCCCCTTCACGGGCGACCGCCCACGGCAGGAATGGTCGGCCAAACCACCATTCCGCGGTGACAAGAAGCCCGCGTCCAGCCCGCACGCCAGGACGGAAAATAAACCCGCCGGCAAACCCTACGGCAAGACATTTGCCAAACCTTTCACCAAGCCCAAAAAGTATTGATACGGCTTCGGCCGCCGCATGACAAGACCGCTCAGGGCAGGCGATCTTTAATTTTGAACACGGATCGCGCGTCCTCATGCGCGCGATCCAGCGTGCGCATCGAGGCGTCGTCGTCGTGGGCGCAGAAAAATTCGGCGTCTTGCGCGCGCATCACCAGTCGAATCGCCTCATCGTCGGCAATGTCGTACTTCTCCGTGATCAAGGTTGTCACCTCGTCGAGATACGCCTCGTAGCTCATGGGTTCCGTCGCAGGTTTCTTTGTCATGGTCACTCTCGCTCGATTATCGAATTACACCCGGGTTCAGGCCCGCTCCAGTCCGAGTTCTCGCCGCACCATCAGGCAGTCGTCCGAACCAGACTGAAACTCACGGCAGACCAGCGGCCGCTTGTCATAAACATCGCATCCCACCCGCGTGCCGATCACGCCGTCGAGCGCGGCACAGCGATGGCCATGGCTCTGCATGCGTTCGTTGTCGAAGTCGATCAGATCGTCGGGAATACCCTCGCCATCGCGCGGCCCCATCAGCACCGGCCAGGTTTCCGACCAGGCGCAGCAACCGCCGCAGCGTTGACAATCGGGCACCACGGCCTCCTCGGCCGCTCCGGTCACTTCACGATCTTGGTAACGGTGCCGCCACACTGCGCAAAGCAGGTTCGGTGGTCATCGTCACAGCGGGCGGTGTCTTCGTTCGCCCAGCAACTCGACTTATGTCTTTCGCATTCCTTATGCTTTTCCTTGCTGTTGGCGCCGGCCAGACAAGAGCGCAACGACTGTTCGGCGCGGTGCTCGCAGGCGTCGAGTTCCATGCGCGAGCGGCGAATTTCATTGCCCCGACAAGCCTCGCGGATGGCCGCGCACTGCGTGACGCACTGCCGGCCGGCATCGCTGGCCGGCGGCCGCAATTCATAATGAATCGTCTGACAGCCCGTCGCCAGCAAAGAGAGGGCACCCAAGGTCAAAATTACCGAGATTGTCTTTCGCATCGTTTTCCTCATCACTGTCAGGGAATCACCGTTGACCGCAGTATGCCGCAACTCCAGCGTTACACAGATAGCGCAGATCGATTTGCACGCTCGGGACGCCATGTTGGAGAATAGGGCAAAGTCCAAGAGGAAAAGTCCATGAAACATTCGCTCACAGTCACCCTGCTTGCGCTGATTCTTCACCTGGACGCCGCTCTTGCCGCCGGCGTGCAGCAGTTTTCACCCCAAGGTCGCATCGATCAGCAAACCCGGGCAACGGCCCGCTTCAGCGCCGATATGGCGAAGCTGGGCGATGTCGCCGCGCCGGCGCCATTCACGGTCAATTGCGGCCCGGCTACGGGCGAAGGTCGCTGGATCGATGCCCGGACCTGGGCGTGGCAACTATCACAACCCCTGACCGCCGGCGAGCGCTGCGAGTTTTCGCTGCTTCCCGGCCTGAGCGCGCTCAACGGCGAGGCGGTGAGCGGCAAAAGCCGCTTCGAATTCTTCGCAGCCGGGCCATGGCCCCGCGCCGTCCTGCCCCATCCGGGCAGCGCGGTGGATGAAGAACAAGCTTTCGTCATCAATGCGGGTGGGCCGCTCAAGCCGGCCTCGGTGGAGAAGAATCTCTGGTGCGAGGCGGACGGCGTCGGCAACCGCATCGCGGTGCGCCTGTTGCCGGAGGCCCAGCGCAAGGAAATCCTGACGCAGGTACATGGCAATTTCGGCCCGACGCCGCTGATTGTCAGTTGCACCGAGCGCCTGCCGCCAGGGGCAAAGATGAAACTGGTATGGGGCAAGGGCGTCGAGGCGGTCAACGGCACCCCGTCGGCGAAGGAGGAAAGCTTCATCTTCACCGTACGCGAACCGTTCCGCGCCAGTTTGAGTTGCGAACGAGAAAAGGCCGGCGCGCCCTGTTCGCCGCTGTCCGCCGTCACCGTTCAATTCACCGCCCACGCCGAGGCGAAGCTGTTGCAGAAGATACGGCTGGCGACGCCCGAAGGATCGCGCAGCCCCAAAGACCCCGAGCGCGACAGTAGCGCGCGGGAGAACATGGCCCGCTCGGTCATCTTTCCCGGCCCTTTCCCGCAAAACGCCGAACTGCGGCTGGAACTTCCCGCCGGCATCAGGGATGACGCCGGCCGGCCGCTCGACAACGCCGCCAGTTTTCCGCTCAAGTTCCGCACGGGCGCCCTGCCCCCGCTGGCCAAGTTTCCCGGCAGCTTCGGCATCGTTGAACTGAAAGAAGGCGGACTATTGCCGGTAACACTGCGCAACGTCGAAGCCAAGCTCCCGACGAGCAACCTGACGCTACCCGGCAGCCATCGTTTCTCCGACAAGCGCTTGACGGAGGATGGCGACATTATTGCTGCGATGGAGGCGCTGACCCGCTTCGAGCGGCAGACGAAGAAGGTCAAGCTCCATCGCGGCGGAAATGGCAATGGCAACGGCAAAATCGAGGATTACGAAGACCCTTATTATGCTCGCGAGCTATCATTCCTCGCCCCGCAAAAGGGTGTCAGCCGCCAGGAATTACCGAAGCCCGGCGGCACGGCCGAGTTCGAAGTGGTGGGCATTCCGCTCGGCAAGCCCGGCTACCACATCGTCGAAATAGAAAGCCGCCTGCTCGGCGCCGCGCTGCTGTCGTCGCCGAAACCGATGTATGTGCGCGCCGCCGTATTGGTGACCAACCTCGCGGTGCATCTGAAACTTGGCCGGGACAATGCCCTCGTCTGGGTCACGGCGCTGGATACGGCCAAGCCGGTCGGCCATGCCGCCGTGCAGGTTTCAGGCTGCGATGGCAAGACGCAATGGCAGGGCAAAACCGACGCTCAGGGCCGGGCCTTGATCGACAGGCCCATCGAAGTGCCCACCTGCGAAGACAGCAGCTTCGTCTTTGCCAGCGCCCGTCTGGACGATGATTACAGTTTCGTGCGCTCTGACTGGAACGAGGGCATCGAGCCCTGGCGTTTCGGCGTCGAAACCTGGGGCGAGCGCAGTGATTTCAATATCCACACCATCTTCGACCGCACGCTCTTCCGCGCCGGCCAGACTGTCTCGATGAAACACATCGCCCGCGGGCGTGGCAGTCGCGGTTTCAGTTTCCCCTCGGCGGAAAACCTGCCGACCAAGCTGACAATCCGCCAGGCCGAAACCGGCGCCGAGTTCTCCCAACCGGTTTCGTGGGACGCACAAGGCAGCGCCGTGAGCCAGTGGATTATTCCGGATTCCGCCAAGCGCGGCGCCTACGATGTAACCCTTGCCGGCGGCAAGGGGGGCGAGGTTCTGAGCGGCCAGTTCCGCGTATCGGATTTCCGTCTGCCCGTTTTCACGGGTCGCCTTCAGGGCGTACCGGCGCGGCAGGTCGCGCCGGCCAAGGTGCCGTTGACGCTGGGGCTTTCTTTCCTCAACGGCGGCGCCGCAAAAGGCGCCGCGGTGGACGTCTCGGCCACCTTGCGACCGCGCTGGCCGAGATATGCCCACTTCGAGCGTTACAACTTCGGCATCGATTTCGACGACAAGGCGCTGACCGCCTTTGGCGTTGAACGCAGTAACGATGAGGAACGCCTGGTCACCGATAGCCAGAAAATCACGCTCGACGGGGCCGGGGCCGGCAAGTTGGAAGTAACACTCCCGGCCAAACCCAAGGGGCCGAGCGAGCTTTACGCCGAAATGCGCTTCACTGACCCCAACGGCGAAATTCAGACCATTCATGGCAGCGTCGAACTGTGGCCGGCGGCGCTGGTGCTGGGCATGCGCGTGGCCGATTGGGCGGCGAGCCGAAAGGGCCAACAGATCGAGATTGTCGTACTGGATACCAACGGCAAGCCCATCGCCGGACAAGAAGTGACGGTACGGGCAAAACGACGCATCGACTACAGCCACCGGCGGCGTATCGTCGGCGGTTTCTATGCCTACGAGCATCAGGCCGAGTTCTCCGACCTGGGTGAGGCATGCAGCGGCCGCACCGATAGCCGTGGCCTGCTTGTCTGCGAACCAAAGTCTACCGAACCGGGGTCGATCTACCTGCTGGCGGAAACCCGCGACGGCCAGGGCAACACGGCGCGCACCAGCAGCAGCTACTGGGTCACCGGCGGCGGCGACCTGTGGTTTACCGCCGGCAATCAGGATCGCTTCGATGTCATTCCGGAAAAGCGCGAATACAAGCCCGGCGAGACCGCCCGCCTGCAGGTGCGCACCCCCTTCAGGGAAGCCACGACGCTCATTTCTGTCGAGGCCGACGGCATCATCGACACCTACGTCCGCCCACTGTCACGTTTCAACCCGGTCATCGAGTTGCCGATCAAGGGCGAATGGGGACCGAATGTGTTCGTTTCCGTGCTGGCCGTGCGCGGCCGCGTCGAGCCGCTCAAGTGGTATTCCTTCTTCCAGTGGGGCTGGCGCGAACCCGTCACCTGGTTCAAGGAGTGGTGGAGTCCGCAGCAACCGACGGCCATGGTCGATCTGGCCAAACCGGCCTATCGGCTTGGACTGGCGGAAATCGGCGTTGGCACCGATGCTTTCAAACTTCAGGTCGAGGTCAGCAGCGACAAAAAAGACTACCGCCCACGCGAGGAAGCAACGGTAAAGCTCAAAGTCACCACCACCGATGGCAAGCCCGCCCCGGCCGGCACCGAGGTGGCTTTTGCCGCCGTCGATCAGGCATTGCTGGAACTGCGGCCAAACGAGAGCTGGAATCTGCTGGAAGCCCTGTTGCCCAAGCGCGCCTATGAGGTGGAAACCGCCACCGCGCAGTCGCAGGTGATCGGCAAGCGCCATTTTGGCAAGAAAGCGCTACCGCCCGGCGGGGGCGGCGGACGCGCGCCGGCGCGCGAACTGTTCGACACCTTGCTGGCATGGAATCCCCGCGTCAAGCTCGACGCGGCCGGCATGGCGACGATCAAGGTGCCGATCAACGATTCGCTCACCGAGTTCAAGCTGGTCGGGGTGGCGACGGCAGGTGCGAGCCTGTTCGGCACTGGCGTAATGGCGGTGCGGACAAAGCAGGACTTGCAGTTGATCTCCGGCCTGCCGCCGCTGGTACGCGAGAATGACCGCTTCCAGGGCCTGCTCACCCTGCGCAACGGCACCGCCCGCGCCATGACCGTAGCGGTGACAGCCAAACTGGGTAATGGCAGTGGAAGTAGCGGGCCGCTCGAAACCCGCCAGGTAAAACTGGCGGCGGAAGGCGCGGCGGAATTGCAATGGAGCGCACAGGCACCCGAAGGCGTCGGCCAGATGGCGTGGGAATTCGAGGCCAGCGAGGCCAGCGAGGAAGGCGGCAGCGGCGCCAGGGATCGCCTCAAGATCGTCCAGCAGGTCGCGCCGGCCGTGCCCGTAACCGTGCAGCAAGCGACCTTTATCCGCATCGAAGGCAAATACGAGGTGCCGGCCACGCTGCCGGCGGGCGCACTGCCGGGTAAGGGCGGCATTGAAATCGGTCTGTCGCCGAAATTGTCGACGCCCCCCCCCGGATTGAAGCGTTATTTCGAGGAATATCCGTTCTCCTGCCTCGAACAGAAGACCTCGATTGCCGTCGGCCTGCGCGACCCGAAGCGCTGGCAGTCAATCGCTGCCAGCCTGCCGGCTTATCTTGATGGCGACGGACTGGCCCGCTATTTCCCCGGCGAAGGCGCCGGTAGCGTGACACTGACGGCCTATCTGCTCGATATGGCGAGCCTGACGGGCTTCGCCCTGCCCGACGATGCCAGAAGCAGCATGATCCAGGGCCTCGGCGCCTTTGCCGAAGGACGCCTCAAGCCGAAATACTGGTCGCCGCTGAGCGATCAGGGCAACGATCTGCTGGTGCGCAAGCTGCTTGTGCTGCAAACGCTGACGCGGCAGGGCGTCGCCACGACCGGGCTCACGCGCATTGCCGCCGCGCTTGACGTGGAGCCCTTGCGCCTGCCCACGGCGGGCCTGATCGACTGGTATCTGGTGGTGAAACGACTGCCGGATCTGCCGCAACGCGCGGCACGCCTCGCGGCGGCGGAACAGGAACTGAAGAATCGCCTTTCCTACACCGGCGGCCGGCTTGGTTTCACCACCGAGCAGTCCGACAGTTGGTGGTGGATGATGGTCAGCGGCAATTCCAATGCATTCCGCCTCGTCGAAGCCGTGCTGGATGAACCGGCCTGGAAAGATGACCTGTCCCGCCTGGTGCGTGGCGCCATGGAAAGGCAGGTGCGCGGCCACTGGAGCACCACCACGGCAAACGCCTGGGCCAGTGTCGTGCTTGACAAGTTCGGGCGCAAGTTCGAGCGCGAACCGGTAGCTGGGGTCACTCAGGCCCGCCTGGGCAAGGCCGCCGCCGAGTTGCGATGGACACCCGGCGATGACCCAAGCCCGCCACTCGCTCTGGCCTGGCCGGCGACGGGCAGCGGGAATCTCGCCATCGGCCACGAAGGCACGGGCAAACCCTGGGCCGCGATACAGGTACTGGCGGCGATTCCCTCCACAGTCGGCAGCCCCCGCGCCTTCGGCTACCGCGTGACACGGACGGTCACACCCTTGCAGGAAAAGGTGGCGGGCAAGGTCAGTCGCGGCGACTTGTGGCGGGTGACGTTGCGCGTCGAAGGCGATCAGGATATGAGCTGGGTAGTGGTTTCCGATCCGATTCCAGCTGGCGCCCGCATTCTCGGCGATGGCGATGGCCGCGACTCGCGCATCGCCACCCTTGACGAGGAAAAACTCGCCCGAAAACTGCGGCCGACCTTTATCGAACGCAGTTTCAGCACCTTCCGCGCCTATTACGAAATGGCGCCAAAGGGCCCGTTCCAGATCGACTACACGCTGCGCATCAACAACGCCGGCGAGTTCGGCCTGCCGCCGACGCGGGTCGAGGCCATGTACGCACCCGACGTGTTCGGCGAGGCGCCCAACGGCAAGGTGACAGTGGGCGAATGAGGGCAGGCGCATGAGACTGGGCGAATGAGGGCGCCAGGCGCCGCGCTGGCGGTGGCGTGGCTGCTGTTTGCCGTACCGCTAGCGCCGACTTTTGCGCTGTCATCATTGCAGGAGGTGAAGGCGGGCTATGTTCCCTCCGATGCCTGGCTGCTGGCCCGCGATGGCCGCCCGCTCGCCAGCCTGCGCATCGATCATCAGGTGCGCCGCCTGCCATGGACACGCTTGCCTGAGATTTCGCCCGCCTTGGTCCGGGCCGTGATCCTGTCCGAGGACAAGCGTTTCCACGAGCACGACGGCGTGGACTGGAAGGCCGCCGGCAATGCCGCCTGGCGCAACTTCTGGGGTGGCAAGATGCGCGGCGCCAGCACGTTGACCATGCAACTGGCCGGCCTGCTGGAAGAAAACAGCAAGCGTCGCGGCCGCCGCAGCCTGCTTGAAAAGCTGTCGCAAACCGCCGTGGCCTTGCGCCTCGACAGGCAGTGGAGCAAGCAGCAGATTCTCGAAGGCTATCTCAACCTCGCCAGCTTTCGCGGCGAACTGCAGGGCATCGCCGCCATGAGCCGGGGCTTGTTCGGCAAGTGGCCGGACGGGCTTGACGAGCGTGAATCGGCGCTGGCGGCCGCCTTGCTGCGCGCGCCCAATGCCACGCCGGCCATTGTCGGCAAGCGCGCCTGCGCCATCCTCAAGGACATGGAACGGCCGGGCGAATGTGCGGGTCTGGAAAGCCTGGCGGCGGTGGCGCTGACGGGTGGCCTGCGTCAAGCGGGTGACACCCCGCCCCTGGCGCCGCATCTCGCTCGCAAACTGCTGGCGCAAGCAGGACAAAAGCTGCCATCAACGCTAAACGCCGACCTGCAAAAATTTGCCGCCGCATCGCTGCGACAACATCTGGCGGCGCTGGCGAAACAAAACGCCCAGGATGGCGCCGTGCTGGTGGTGGATAACGCCAGCGGCGAAGTGCTGGCCTGGGTCGGTTCCAGTGGCGATCTGTCGGATGCGGCCGAAGTCGATGGCGTCACCGCCCTGCGCCAGGCTGGTTCGACGCTCAAGCCCTTCCTCTATGCGCTCGCTTTTGAGCGGCGCAATCTGACGCCGGCCTCGCTGATCGAGGATGCCCCGCTCACGCTCGACACGGGTAATGGCCTCTATGCACCGCAAAACTATGAACCCCGCTATCGCGGTTGGGTTTCGGCACGCACGGCCCTGGCCAGTTCGTTGAATGTTCCCGCCGTGAAAACCCTGGTTCGCATCGGCCCCGACGCTTTCCAGCAGCGGCTGCGGCGGGCCGGCTTCGATAGCCTCTCGCAAAGTGGCGACTGGTATGGCTACAGTCTCGCGCTGGGCTCGGCGGATGTATCGCTACTGATGTTGACCAACGCCTATCGCACGCTGGCCAACGGCGGCCGCTGGTCGCCACTCAAGGTCGCCGCCGGGGATAACGTTACCCTTGCCTCCCCGGCCACCCCCTGCAGCGAAGGCGGTTGTACCGGTGTCTTCGCGGGCAAAGCGCGCGCAGCCTTCACTCCCGCCGCCGCCTTCCTTGTCACCGACATACTGGCCGACAGAAATGCCCGCGCCGGCACCTTCGGCCTTGAATCCTGGCTCGCCACGCCCTACTGGACCGCGGCCAAGACAGGAACCAGCAAGGATATGCGCGACAACTGGTGCGCCGGCTTTTCCCGCCGGTTTACCGTGGCTGTCTGGGTCGGCAATGCGGCCGGCAAGCCCATGCACGATGTCTCCGGCGTCTCCGGCGCGGCGCCGGTATGGCGCGAGGTCATGGACTGGCTGCACCGGGGAGAACCGAACAGCGGCCGGCCCCGCGTGGCAAGCACCGCCCCCAGTCCACCGGCGGGTATCGTCAAGACCACCCTGCGTTTCGAGCCGCCGCGCGAACCACCACGCCAGGAATGGTTTCTCGACGGCACCGCGACAAGCATCGTGCGGGCCGCCGACTCGCGCAAACTGGCGCGGATCGACTACCCGGCCGACGGCGCGATCATCGCCATCGATCCGGACATTCCCCCCACCCGGCAACGCCTGCCGCTGCGTCTTTCCGCCATCGCGGAAAAAGGCTGGCAATGGCGCATGGACACCCGGCGCCACGGCCGCGCCGACCGCCCGACAACCTGGCTGCTCCAGCCCGGCCGCCATCGTCTGGTGCTGGAAGACAGCAACGGCCGCGAACTTGACTCGGTCAGTTTCACGGTCAGGTCAATCAAGGGCAAATGAACCGTCGCCGCCAAACCCCGGCTTGGAAGTCCCCTCAGCGTCAGGATTCCAGTACCCGCATCTCGGTATTCATGTAGCGCAGCCGGCTCGCCAGTACGCTGGCCAATCCTTCCATGAGGCCAAGGGCCAGTTTCTTGTGCTCATCGGCGAATTTATCGAAGGTCTTGCGCGAGAGCAGATAGAGATCGGTATCAGTAAAGGCGGTGGCCTGGGCGGAGCGAACCTCGCCGTCAAGGAAGGCCATTTCCCCGAAGAAAGCGCCGCGACCGAAGGTGCCGAGGTGACGGCTCAGCTTGTCGTTGATCGGCAGCATGATCCGCACCGAGCCGCGCCGGATCAGGAAGAGTTCGTCGCCGGTTTCACCGCGCGTAAAGATATTTTCGCCCGCCTTGTAGGACCGCTTTTCCATCGCCAGTTCGAGCGCGGCGAGCGTCTCCGCCTTGCGCCCCTTGAACAGTTCGATGTCGCTCAGGCCAAGTGCCTCCTGCTCGCCCAGTTCGCATAGCACGTCCTTGAGGATGCGGTCTTCGACCCATTCGAGGGCTTCGTCGAGTTCCCCGAACAGGCGCACCGGACTTTCTTCCCGCACCAGGCCGACCTGATCGAAATATTGCTCCATGTCGCGCCCCGAAGGCAGGTTGTGCGGCAACTGGCTGAAGATGAGGAAGCCGTGGCGTTCGCCCAGCACGTCCTTGATCTGGTCGAGTACATGGGCCGCGGTCATGTCAACTGTCTGCACGCGGCGCATGTCGAGGATGACAAAGTCGCGAGTTTTCAATTCCGGCTCCAGCGCCGTGTATAACTGGTCCGCGGTGCCGAAGAAAATACTGCCCTGCAACTCGATGACTACAGCCCGACCGCCATGCTGGACCAGGATTTCCATCTCGGCGTGCGTCCGCACCCGTTTGGAGAAGTTCTCGTTGCCGTAGCTCTTGCGGCGCACGATGGAGCCGCCAATCTGCTCGCGGATGAACAGCATTATGGCAAGCGCAATACCAACGCCCGACGCCGCGATCAGGCTCACCGTCAGCGCCGTGACGACCACGGCGGCGATAACGACGAAGTCCAGGATGGTCGAGCGCTGCTTGAGAAACTGGAAGCTGTGACGGTCGATCATGCGCACGCCGACCACGATCAGGATCGCCGCCAGCGCCGCCACCGGCACCCAGGAAATCAACGCGCCCAATAACAAAAAGGCCACCAGCGACAGCACCCCTTCGATGAATCCTGAATAGCGGGTACGGGCGCCGCTCGACATGTTGACCAGCGTCGCGCCCATGGTGCCGGCGCCGGGCATGCCGCCGATGAAGGCGGAAGCGATGTTGCCCAGACCCTGACCGATGAGTTCACGGTTCGAGTTATGCCGGCTGTGGGTCAGCGCATCAAGCACGACACAGGTCTTCAGCGTATCGATGGACAGGAGCACCGCCAGGGTGAGCGCAGGCATGAGCAGCATGGCGAAATCCTCGATTTCGAGCTGACCCATGCCGGTCCAGCGGCCACGCATGGCATCGACAAAGCCGCCGCCGGCACCACTCTCGCCCCCCGCTCCACCCAGGGGACCGATGACCATCGGGTTACGGGGGTCGAGCAGCGTGGTATCGATCAGGGACAAGCCGAAATAAGCCAGTACGCCCGCCAGCAGCGCCAAGATGGCGGCCGGAACGCGTTGGGTGACGCGGGGAGCAAACAGCATGGCGAATATGGTCACGGTGCCGACCACGATGCCTTGCCAGGCCCAGAGCACCGGGGAAGACAGGGCTTGCCACAGGTGAGTGCCGGTGGGCGCGCCCATGAATTTTGGCACCTGGCCGGCGATGATATAAAGGCCAACGCCGGAGAGGTAGCCGCTGACCACCGGATAAGGCATGTATTTGATCAGCCGGCCGAGGCCGAGGCTGCCGAACATCACCTGAAGCGAGCCTGCCGCAAACCCTAGCGCCGCCAGCAATACAACCACCACGACATCGCTGGTGCCTTGCTGCATGCGTTCCATCACAAAGGCCGCCAGCACCGCGGCCGCTGGCGCACAAGGCGCCGTGATCAGCCGGTTGGTTCCACCCATAACCGATGCCACCAGCCCCAGCGCCGTCGCACCGAGGATGCCCGCCAGCGCCCCATAGGCGGCAAACGAACCGCTGAGGGGCGCATAGATGGTGACGCCGAAGGCAATGGCGGAAGGCAGCGCCACCAGCATCGCGGCAAGTCCGCCCCAAAAATCACCCGTTTCGAGTTTGGGTAGCTTCACAGACTGTCCTCCCCTATCGATTGTCTTTTTTTACGCTGCCACCTTACACCTACGCCCTGCAAAAGCCAACGCACGCAGACACCTACGACGGGTTCATTCGCCCTGTAGTCGACGCGCCTCGATCAGCACCGTGCTGGCGCCGTCGGTGAGCCAGGCCTGACCGTCCTGGATCGTGCATTGCAACTGCATGCCGCGTTGAACCAGCGCCGCCAGCGCGGCGGATTGCTCGCTATCCAGCGCCAGTACCCGCAGTTTATCGAGCCGTGCCAGCGTGGCACCCTCCTTCGCCCACCAGAGGTCGACCGTGCGCCCGCCGTAGGCCAGCAGCACCACCGCGTCGGCGCGTCCCGCCGCCTTACGCAATATTCGTTCGTCGGGCAGACCCACCTCGATCCACAGCTTGATGTTGCCGGAATAATCCTTGAGCCACAGGGCCGGCTCGTCGTCCGCCGACAGACCGCGGCCAAACTCCAGCCGCTCGTCGGCGAACAGCGCGAAAGCCAGCAGGCGCACCATCATGCGTTCGTCGGTTTCGGACGGGTGGCGCGCCAGCATGAGGTTATGCTCGCCGTAGTAAGGACGGTCGAGATCGGTGATATTGAGGCTAACCTTGAATACGGTGGATTTGATGGCCATCGGGGCTTGTCCGGTCATTGCCCGGGCAACGTTCGCCCGGAAAAAGGCGCGACTATACTGCCCATTGTCTCCATGTAAACCATGTCGCAATATCGACCACCATGCCATCCGAAATGGGACTGCCACCATGAGCAGAATCAAACGCTGGGGAATGATTGTCTTGCTGAGCACGACCACCGTGCTCGGCCTCGGTGCGCTGGCGACCTGGTTCGCGGTGAAGGCACTGAAGACCCAGATCGAACAGGCGCTCGGCCCCGAGAGCGAGATCGGCACCATTCAGTTGCACTGGAATGGCGCCGAGATACGCGACCTGCGCCTCAAGGCCCCGCCCGACTGGCCGGCCACCGACACGCTGCGGGCGAAGCGCATTACCGTCGAACCCGAGTTCGGCAGCCTGCTGTCGGACAAAGTGCGCATCGCCCGTATCGTGATCGAGGAGGCCTACGTTTCGACCCTGCGCACCCGGGACGGCAAGCTGCGAGTGGTACCGAGCCTGCTCGAAAGGAAATCAAAAGAGGACGACAAGGCGGCAACCGCCGCACAAGCGGTCGCCATTGGCCTCATCGAACTGAAGAACAGCACCATGGTTTTCTACGATGCCACGCTGCGTGGCAAGAAATTGGCGCCGTTCGCGGTGCACCTCGAACAGCTCGACGCGTCTGTCACCGACCTCGCCCTGCCTGACCTCAAGGAGAAATCGCGCCTCAAGTTCGACGGCACGGTGAAGGGCGAACGCGGCGACGGCCGCCTGCACATCGAAGGTTGGATACGCTTCGCCGATCTCGATTCCGATATCACCACCACGCTGCGCGACGTCGACCTCCGCGCCCTGCAGCCCTATCTTCTCAAGGCCGCCGAGACCGGCGTCAAGCGCGGCACGCTCGCGCTCGACCTCCACGCGACCATCAAGGACAAGCGCCTGCATGCGCCGGGCAGCGTCACGCTCAACCAACTCGAACTGGACAGCAGTGGCGGCAGCTTCATGGGCATGCAACGCAAGGCAGCGGTCCGTCTGATGAAGGATCGCAAAGGGCAGATTGCGGTCAAATTTACGCTCGACGGCAAGCTCGACGATCCGAAGTTTTCGCTCAACGAGAGTCTGGCCACGCGCTTCGGCGCGGGGGTGGCCGAGAGTCTTGGCGTCAGCATTGAAGGCATCGCCCGCGGCGCCGGCGGCCTTGGCCAGAAAAGCATCGAAGCCACCGGCAGCGCCGCCAAGGGTGTCGGCAAAGCCGTCAAAGGCATTTTCAAGAAATAAACCAGGGAGAGTGCATGTCACATTATTGCGATGAACAGTCACCGCCCGACGAACTCGCCGGCATCGGCATTCCGCGCCAGGGCAATTTCGACCCGGCCGCCTTTGAGCGCGCGGTGGCCGATATGCTGACCGCCTGCGGCATCTCGCCCGACTCGCCGCACACCGGCCGCACGCCGCAACGCGTGCGGGAGTTGTGGCAGAAGCGACTGCTCGGCGGCTACGACATCGACCCGGCCGAGGTGCTGGGCGAAGGCTTCGAGGATCGCCGCGCGGATATGGTGGTGATCCGCGGCATCGCCATCCACGGTGTCTGCCCCCATCATCTGGTACCGTTTCGCGGCGTGGCGCATGTTGCCTACCTGCCCGGCGGACGCCTGCACGGCTTTGGCCGCATCGCCCGACTGGTCGATGCCATCGGCCACCGCTTCACCTATCAGGAATGGATGACGCGCGACATCGCCGAAGCGCTGATGCAACATGGCAAGGCCCGCGGCGCGGCCTGCGTGGTCGAGGCGGAACAACTCTGCCTGCTGCTGGGCGAAGACAGGCGCGGCGACGAGCGCGTGGTGACGCAGGCATTCACCGGCGCCTTTGCCGACTCCGACCAATTGCGCAACGAATTCCTGCGTGCCACCAGCACGCGCGCCTTTTGATCGCCACCGCCCGCCAAGCCGATATACTTTCGCCCTTGCACAAATTGTAGAACTCCACTCCGCCCATGTCCCTTGCCTTTGACGTTACCGAAGACGACTTCGACCCGCTGGTCGTCGCCCGCTCGCACGAAACCCCGGTGCTGGTCGACATCAGCGCCGACTGGTGCGCCCCCTGTCGTGTGCTGGGGCCGCTGCTCTACAAGGCGGTAAACGGCTATGCCGGCAAGTTCGTACTGGCGCTGGTCGACGCCGACGAAAACATGCGCATCGCCGGCCGCCACAAGGTCCGCGGCTTCCCCACCGTCATCGCCTACAGTCATGGCGTCGAGCTTGATCGTTTCCATGGCTCGCAAACGATGGGCTTTCTCACCAAATTTATCGACAACGTCATTGCCAGGCACGCCCAGCATGTGCCGGGCACGGACGGCCACTCATAGGGAAATCACACATGAACCAGACAGCAGAACTCAACCACCGTTTCGCTAGCGCCGACTTTTTGAACTTCGAGGAGAAGACCGACGGTTTCGTGGTGGCAAACTTGACGACCCCTTTCGCCACCGCCAGCATCGCACTGCAAGGCGCCCATGTGATGACCTACCAGCCGGCGGGCCAGCCGCCGCTGATCTGGCTCAGCAAGTTCGCCAAGTTCGCGCCCGGCAAATCGATTCGCGGCGGCGTGCCGGTCTGCTGGCCCTGGTTTGGCGCGCATGCCACCGATGCCAAGCTGCCGGGACACGGCTTTGCCCGCACCGTGCCATGGGATCTGGTCGATGCCCGCATGCTGCCCGACCAGCGTGTGCGGCTCGTTTTCGAACTGGAGCAGTCCGATGCCACGCGCGCGCAATGGCCGCACGCCTCGACGGTGAAAAACACCATCACCATCGGCCAGGAACTCGAAGTCGAACTGGCGACCACCAATCTCGGCGCCTCGCCATTTGAACTGGGGCAGGCGCTGCATACCTATTTCGAGGTGGGCGACATCCGCCAGACCACGATCAGCGGCCTTGAAGACTGCGAATTCATCGACAAGGTTGCCGGCGGCGCGCGCAAGACCCAACAAGGCGCGGTGAACTTTACGCAGGAAACCGACCGGGTTTATTTCGGCACACGCGGCCATTGCGAAATTCGCGACCCGGCGCTGGGACGCACCATCGTCATCACCAGCACCGGCAGCCGCTCGACCGTGGTTTGGAACCCGTGGACCGAGAAGGCCGACAAGATGGGCGATTTCGGCCCGGACGGCCACCTCGCCATGGTCTGCGTCGAGAACGCCAATGCCGTCGACGACGTTATCCAGCTTGCGCCCGGAGCGACTCACCGCATGACAGCGCAGTACCGGTCGATCAAGGCGTAGGAGCAGAAAAGGCGGGCGGGGCTGCGTCCGGCCTGCCCGCCTTCTGCCCGACCAGACAGTGCAGCAGCGCCTGTTCGTCCGGCGATAATTCGGCCGTGGCATCGTCGCCGACAAAATGGCGACGGAAGGCAAGCGCGGCCGCTTCAACGCTGGTGGCGTGGGTCACATTGGTTGCATTGGCGGCATTGGCCACGTCATAACCCAGCGCCTGCAACGCCGGCGCCACGGCAAAACCCGGCGGTGGCGTGGCGCTTGTCTCGCACCAGAGCCCGAAACCCTGCTCGGCCAGCCTTTTCCAGGGAAAAAAGCGACTGGGATCGACCTTGCGGCGCGGCGCAACGTCGCCATGGCCGAGAAAATTGCCGGCAGGAATACGATAACGCGCACGAATGTCGGACAGCAAGGCGAGCAGCGCGACCAGTTGCGGCTCAGCAAACGGCTCTTCGCCGTTATTGTCAAGTTCGATGCCGATCGATGCCGAATTCAGATCGGTCAAGCCGCCCCAGTACGATTCGCCGGCATGCCAGGCACGAGCGCGCTCGTCGACCAACTGATAGGCCGTGCCATCGCGCGCAATCAGGTAATGGGCGCTCACCCTGCGCAACGGGTCGGTCAGCGTGCGCAGCGCCTGCCCGGCGGCATCGCTACCGGTCTGATGCAATATCACGAAGTTCGGCCGTCGTTCGTCAAAATTCGGCGAAGGCTGCCAGCGGGCGGCCACGCCCGAGCCTTGCGGTAGCGGCGCGCAGGCGACCAAAGCCAGCAGCAGTGGCGACACCAGCAGGGCAGAGACAATTCGGGCGCGGGACATGAGCGGCGGATTTTAACCTTCCCGGCATGCGCGGCCCCATTCTCGACCTTGCCCCGGAAAGGCGAAATTCCGCTCTACGCAACGGACTGCGGCTGATTTCTCCAAATATGCCGACTACCGCTTCCCAATTGCAAATTCGGCGCTACAATCCGTTCGCCATTTCATCATTTCAGGGAGGTAAGTGCATGAACAAATCCGAACTCGTAGAAATCGCCGCCAAGGAAGCCGAGCTCAGCAAGGCTGCCGCCGAGCGTGCCCTTTCCGCCATCATCGGCGCCGTCGTCAAAGCTGTTGCCAAGGGCGATTCCGTCACCCTCGTCGGCTTCGGCACCTTCAAGCCCGCCAAGCGCGCGGCACGTACCGGCAAAAACCCGAAAACGGGCGAAGCCATCAAGATTGCAGCCACCACCGTACCGCGTTTCTCCGCTGGCGCCACCTTCAAGACCGCCGTCGCCGGCAAGAAAGCAGCAAAGAAGAAGTAATTCGCCAAAAGTAATCGATTCTCCCGGTTCTGAAAAAAGCCCGCTGCAAGCGGGCTTTTTTACGACATTCCTCACACCCCATACAGCACAAACGCAGCCCAGAATCTGGGTTCGCTCCACTCCGGGTGCTGCATGAATTCCTGCTTGGTCTGGCGCAGCGCATCGGGTTGCGATATCCCGCCCTTGATCTTGGTGAAGAAGCGACGCATGAACTCGGCCGTGGCATCGTCGTCCACCGGCCACAGGCTGAGCAGCGTGTTCTTGTTGCCGGCGACAAACAGCGCATAGGGCAGGCCCATCACGCTTTCGCCCGCCTGCGTCCTGCCCACTCCGGTGTCGCAGGCGCTGAGTACGGTCAGGTC